>Ga0209677_100317_pt1 | contig 31458 bp, 29 predicted proteins | sample AraplaCvi_mCL_r2_2_FD_184285 | JGI IMG/M metagenome (GOLD analysis project Ga0209677, IMG submission 184285) | Arabidopsis root microbial communities from North Carolina, USA - plate scrape CL_Cvi_mCL_r2 (SPAdes) (version 2) | ecosystem: Host-associated > Plants > Roots > Endosphere | place: USA... | reverse complement strand
GCGACGATCGAGCCGATGCAGAAGGCCATGTCCCACAGCGCCCGATGCCGAGCGTCACGCCAGCGGAATTCGAACGCCACGCCGCGAAAGACGAGGCCGAGCAGCATCGCGATCATCAGTGGGTACGTCGCTGGCAGGATGATCGCGTAGGCCAGCGGGAAGGCGGCCAGCAAGCCGCCGCCGCCCATCACCAGCCAGGTCTCGTTGCCATCCCAGACCGGCGCGATCGCGTTCATAGCCTGATCGCGCTCGTCGCCAACGGCGAAGCTCGGGAACAGGATGCCGATGCCGAGGTCGAAGCCGTCCATCACGACATAGGCGAACACCGCAAAGGCGATGATGCCGGCCCAGACGATCGTCGGCTCGATGCTGAAGTTCATGGCGTCATGCTCCGGCCTGAAGCGATGCACCAACCGCGGGTGCCGGCGTGATGCCGGCCGCACGCTGCGGTACGTGCGGCGGCTCGGCCTCATGGCGTTCGGGAGGCTTCGCCATCAGACGCAGCATATAATAGGTGCCGGCGCCGAAGGCGAAGAAGTAGACCACGACGAAAGCGAGGAGAGAGGCGGCGACCGCGGGCGCGGCAAGCGGCGAGTGCGACTGTGCCGTCGTGAGCAGGCCGTAGACCGTATATGGTTGCCGGCCGACCTCCGTCGTGACCCAGCCCGCGATGACCGCGACGAAGCCCGCCGGTCCCATCGCCACCGCAGCGCGGTGCAGCCAGGACCAATCATAGAGACGCCGGCGTAGGCGCGCGACGAAGCCCCAGAGGCCGAGGCCCAGCATCGCGAGCCCGAGCCCGACCATGATCCGGAACGACCAGAACACGATCGGGACCGGTGGCCATTGCTCGCGCGGGAAGTTGGTGAGACCCGGAAGCGGAGCCGAGGGATCATGCTTGAGGATGAGCGACCCGAGGCGCGGAATCTCGACCTTGTAGCGCACGCGCGCCTCATCGCTATCAGGCAGGCCGAACAGCACCAGGGGCGCACCATCCGGGCTGGGCTGGTAGTCGCCCTCCATCGCCAGCACCTTGGCGGGCTGATGTTCGAGCGTATTCAGTCCGTGCGCGTCGCCTGCGAGGATCTGGATCGGCGCGACCAGCGCCACCATGCCCATGGCCATCGAGAACATCCGCTGCGCCCCGAGATTGGTGCGGTCGCGCAGCAGATGCCAGGCGCCGACGGAGCCTACGACCAGCGCGGTGGTGAGATAGGCCGCGATCACGGTGTGGACGAGACGGTAGGGGAAGCTCGGGTTGAAGATGATCGGCCACCACGAGCCCGCCGGCGCGAACTGCCCGTTTGCGTTGATGACATAGCCGGCCGGTGTCTGCATCCAGCTGTTCGCGCTGATGATCCACGTCGCCGAGATCAGCGTGCCCAATGCCACCATGCAGGTGGCGAAGAAATGCAATCGCGGGCCGACCTTGCTCATGCCGAACAGCATGACGCCGAGGAAGCCCGCCTCCAGGAAGAAGGCGGTCAGCACCTCATAGGCCATCAGCGGGCCGATGATCGGCCCGGCCCTGGTCGAAAACACCGACCAATTGGTGCCGAACTGGTAGGACATCACGAGACCCGAGACGACACCCATGCCGAAGGTGACAGCAAAGATCCTGAGCCAGTAGCGATAGAGGTTGGCGTACAGGCCGCTCCCCGTCCGCAGCCACAGCGCCTCGAGGACCATCAGATAGCTGGCCAGTCCGATCGAGAAGGCGGGGAAGATGAAGTGGAACGAGACGGTGAACGCGAATTGCGCCCGGGCGAGGATCAGTGCGTCCATCACGCGACCTCCTCGTCGTTCTGGCCGCGCTTCTTCTTGCCGCCAAACACGTTCACCTTGCTCTTGAAATCGAGGACGCGCGACACACCCCGTCCCAGTGCGAGCAGCCGCGCCAGGCTGGCGTTATCAAGCTTCTCGATATCGTCGGCCCAGCCGGTCAGCAGTTCGATCAGGTCGTGCATCTCGCGCATCTTCGCCTGCGCGTGCCGTTCCTCGGCCGACCCCGGCGCTTCGAGCAGGATGTCCCGGAGCAGCGAGAGGGTGGGATCGATCTCGCGCCGGCGCCGCTCCTCCGCGAGCGTGCGCAGGATCTGCCAGATGTCGTCGGGCGTCTCGATGTATTCCCGGCGGTCGCCGGGCAGGTGACGCTTGCGGACCAGCCGCCACGCTTCCAACTCCTTCAGCCCCATGCTGACATTGGACCTGGACATCCCAAGGGCCTCGGCAATCTCGTCGGCGTTCAGCGCGCGGTCGGACAGGAACAGCAGCGCGTAGATCTGGCCGACGGTCCGGTTGACGCCCCACCGGCTGCCCATCTCGCCGAAATGGAGCACGAAGGTCTGGATCAATGGCAAAAGTTGCATGACGTTTTGAACTTTCAAGAATTACTGAAAGTTCTATATCAGTTGATCCAGCGCAATCAACCGGCGCGCCGCGCCGTCCGCGCTCACACTTGTTTGATGATTCGAATGCGAGCGGCGACCTGCCTCCGAGCCGGCGCTGAAAGGCTGCGGATTCTCGGAAGCTTGGCCCCAAGCTGTCCCTCGGATGCGGCAGTAGGACTACGCGTCGCGTCACCTAGCCATACGCATCGCTGTCGATCCCGTATTCCTCGTAGATCGTGAGCGGATCGCGGTCGGGGCACAGCCGGCACTTGGCCTGGGCGAGGTGCAGCGTGACGGCATCGGGGGCGCGGCCGGAGGCCAAGAGCTTGCGGAGGTCGTCCATATGGGCGCGCGGCTGGTGCTTATCCGGCAACTGCTCGAGCGCGACCAGCGCGGTCGCGAGCGCCTCGGTGACGACCCAGTCGTCATGGCCCGTGATTCCCGGTCTCGGCATCGGCGCACCTCACATCCGTTGTCGAAAAGTGCCTCCAGCGCGCGGAGTGTAACTCAATCCGCGCCGGCCGGCCATCGTGCGCGGCCGGGCGATTCCAAAAATCGCGGTCGACTGAGAAATCGCCAACGCAGGACTTCATCGTTTCGGGAAAAGCTCCGTCAGGAAGCCGCGTCGCGGCTCGCGATCCGGTGCAGCTGCTCGAACAGATCAGACGAATCGCTCTGGCACAGGCAGACGCCTTGCGCGCTCGGTCCGTCGCCGGCGTTGAGGTAGGCGTGGCCCATGGTGCTGTCGAGATAGATGCCGTCGCCTTCCCTGAGGATCTCGGGCGCGTAGAACTCGGTATGGACGGCGATGGTGCCGCGTGTCACCAGGAAATATTCCTCGCCGGCGTGGCGCAGCAGCGGGCCGAATTCCTCCAGCGTGCGGGCGCGGACCTCGGTAATCATCGGCACCATCCGCTTTCCGATCAGGTCGGTGCACTGATAGGTGTAGGTGTAGAACTTCGTGTTGACGATCTGGCCCTGGCCGGCACGGCTGATGCTGCGCCGCGCGGTGACCGGAGGGGCCGCATCCGATCGGGCAGGACTGGTCGGGCTGAACAGCTCGGCGATGTCCATCTTCAGGCCTGAGGTGAGCTGCAGCAGTTTGTCGTAGGTCAGCGACATCAGGCCGTTTTCGACCTTGGACAGCGTCGACAGTGCCATCCCGGTCTTCTCCGCCACCTGCTTCAGGGTCAGGCCGCGGGCCTGCCGCGCTGCCTTCAGGCACAGACCGAGCTGGGAATGAGGGCCTTCGGCCAAAGCAGGCTCGTTGATGCCGGTCTCTGCCACGTCGATCTCCGGAAAATCCATTTAGCGGATCGGGTTGCCGTCACGACCGTGATCCGGCCTCCAGTCTCGCGCGAAAGTCCAAATGTTTCAATCAAGCCGCTGGCGGTCCACGCATTTATGCAGGGATCGCCGCCGAATGATGCATTTTCATGGCATGCGTCACGTTTCCTTTGTGCTAAATAGTTTTCAGAAATGGAAAGAGAAGCGCCGTGGACGCCATTTGCGATAAAACTGCCGTCGAGCTGGTCGGGCTGCTGGAGCGCCGGGCGCTGTCGCCGGTCGAGCTGCTGGACGCCTGCCTTGAGCGGATCGAAGCGATCAATCCGGCCGTCAACGCGGTGGTCACGCTGGACGAGCAAGGTGCGCGCGTCGCTGCCAAGGCGGCGGAAGCCGAGATCATGCGCGGCGAGGATCGAGGCCCGCTGCACGGCCTGCCGGTCCTGATCAAGGACACCCAGGACACCAAGGGGATGCGCTCCACCTATGGCAGTCCGATCCTGGCAGACAATGTTCCGGCCGCCGACCAGGCCTCGGTGGCGCGGCTGCGCGCGGCGGGCGCCATCATCTTCGGCAAGACCAACACGCCGGAATGGGCGGCCGGCGCCAACACCCGCAATCCCGTGTTCGGCGCCACCGGGAATCCGTTCGAGCCCCTGCGCTCAGCCGCCGGCTCCTCCGGCGGCTCGGCGGTGGCGCTGGCGTGTGGCATGGCGCCGCTCGCTTCCGGCTCCGATACCGGCGGCTCCCTGCGCAACCCGGCGGCCTATTCGGGGATCGTCGGCATGCGGCCGTCCTCCGGCCTCGTCGCCAGCGACAAGCGCGCCCATGGCTGGTCGAACCTGTCGACCGACGGGCCGATGGCGCGCAATGTCGGCGATCTCGCGCTGATGCTGTCGGTGATGGCAAGCGATGATGGCCGCGATCCTCTCGCCTATACGCTGCCGGGCGAGGCGGTGCGCAGCGATCCTGCACGCTGGTCGCCGCCGGCGCCGGCTGATCTCGGCAAGCTCCGCGTTGCCTTCACCGAAGATTTCGGCTTCGCGCCGACGGAGGCAGCGATCCGTCGCGTGTTTGCCGAACGCGTGGCGAAGATCGCGCCGCTGGTCGCCGAATGCCGCGAAGGCACGCCGGATTGTTCTGATGCCGACGAGACCTTCGCCGTGCTGCGCGCGGCGCTGTTTCTCAGCAATCACGGCAAGAATTTTCGCGAGCGGCCGCAGATGCTGGGGCCGAATGTGCGCGCCAATGTCGAGGAGGGGCTGGCTTACAGCCTCGATGATTATTCGCGCGCGGCCGCCGCGCAGACGCGGATCTATCGATCCTATCAAAGCTTCTTCCAGACCTGCGACGTGCTGATCAGCCCGGCGATCACGCTGAGCCCGCGGCCGTGGTCCGAGCTCTATCCGACCGAGATCGACGGGGTGCCGACAAAGTCCTATTTCCACTGGCTGGCGCTCGCTTATGCGGTGACGTTATCAGGCCATCCGGCGCTGAGCCTGCCGCTTGGGCTGGACGAGCAAGGCTTGCCGTTCGGGCTGCAGATCGTCGGTCCCCGCGGCGGCGATGCGATCGTGCTTTCCGTTGCGGCCGCGCTCGAGGCCGCCTTCGCCGGCGATGCCAAGATGCAGCGCCCGATACCTGATCTCGGTCGGCTCGCCGCGGCGCCGCCGCTGTCGTCCGCGCCTGGCTTCCGCGCCTGGGACTAACACGGCGGCCCGAACGGTCGCACTACCAATATTCAGGAGTTCGCATGTCCGATTCATCGTCTTGGCCGTTCTCGCTGGTGCGCCGCGCCGGCGGCTTGGTGTTCCTGTCAGGCGAGGTGCCGGTCGCCGATAATGGCTGGATTCCCGAGGGCATCGCGGCGCAGACCGACCTGACCCTGCAGCTGATCGCGGAAACGCTGGCGGGCGAAGGACTGTCGCTGGCGGACGTCGTGTCCTGCACCGTCTATCTCGCCGACAAGGCCGATTTCGCCGAATTCAATCAAGCCTATCGCAAGCACTTCCACGATCCCTTGCCGGTGCGCACCACCGTCGAGGCCAAGCTGATGGCGGACGTGAAAATCGAGATCACGGTCGTTGCGGCGGAACGGACATAACTCAGGGGTTCAGGAACATGGCAAGCGCGATCGTTCTCGGCGGCGGCATGGTGGGCGTGGCGACGGCTCTGCATCTGCAGAGCCGCGGCTGGTCGGTGGTGCTGGTCGACCGCAAGGATCCGGGACGCGAGACCAGCTACGGCAACGCCGGCATCATCCAGAGCGAGGCGGTGCGCCCCTATGCGATGCCGCATGATGTCGCCGGCCTGTTCGACATCGCCACCGGGCGCACCAACGACGTGCATTACGATCTGGCGTCGTTACCTCATCACCTGCGTCCGCTGATGCAATATTGGTGGAACTCGTTTCCGGAGCGGCACGAGAAGATCTCGCAGACCTATGCGCGGCTGATCGCGCGCGCCACGCCCGAGCACGAGCCGCTCATCGCGGCCTCCGGCGCCGGCAACCTGGTGCGGCGCGACGGCTTCCGCGTCATCCATCGCGATCAGGCGCAGTTCGACGAGGAGGTGAAGGAGGCCGAGGCGATCCGGGATGCGTTCGGCGTCAAGTTCAAGGTGCTGAGCGCGAGCGAGCTTGCGACGGCAGAGCCCGGATTGGTCAATAGCGGTCTTGGCGGGCTGCACTGGCTGGAGCCGTGGACGGTGTCCGATCCCGGCGCGCTGGCGCAGTCCTACGCTGATTTGTTCGAGAAGCGCGGCGGCAAGTTCGTGCATGGCGACGCGTCGAGCCTGAAGCAGACCGGCAGCGGCTGGTCGGTGACCACGGCAGACGGGCCGATCGAGGCCGAGGCCGTGGTGGTCGCGCTCGGGCCGTGGTCGCCGGAGTTCCTTACGCAGTTCGGCTACGACATCCCGATGGTGCGCAAGCGCGGCTATCACATGCATTACAGCGGCGGCGCGCCGCTGGACCTGCCGCTGCGCGATGCCGCCTTCGGCTATCTGATGAACCCGATGGCCAAGGGCGTGCGCATCACCACCGGTGCCGAGCTCTCCGGTCCGGACGCCAAGCCGACGCCGGTGCAGCTTGCCAAGGCGGAGACCGCCGCGCGCACGCTGATCGATCTCGGCAAGCGGGTCGAGCCGGAGCCGTGGGTCGGAACAAGGCCGTGCATGCCGGACATGCTGCCGGTGATCGGACAGGCGGCGCGGCACAAGGGTCTGTGGTTCAACTTCGGCCACGGCCACCAGGGCTTCACGCTGGGGCCCGCGACCGGCAGGATCCTCGCCGAGCTGATGAGCGGCGAATCAGCAAACGTCGACGTGAAGGCCTGCGCGCCTTCGCGCTTCGACGCGTGATCACCGTCACGCTTCTCACGCGTTGCACGTTCCGGTCGCGTCGGAACGTGCAACGCGCGCAGCAGTAGTTCCACGGTTGATCGACCCCATCACCGTGAAAGGTATTTAACTACACGCCGCGGCGAAGCATTCCTCAACTATTTCAGGTGTAGAACGGCACGGCTTGGATACTAGCCAATCAAAATGATTGCGCCGAGCCGCCGTGAGTTTCCGACGTCTCCATGGCCGCCCATGGGCTGGTCGCGACTTCCGGTCGTGGCTTGGACGCACAGGGGAGACCGATGAGAATCCTGGCCTTCATCTATCGCGCTGCGTCGAATTTCGCGCTGCTGGCGGTCACCTATCTGAGCCTCAATTACATCGAAAATTACCAGAACCGCGCGATCCTCGCGATGATGATCCTGGTCTATGCGGGCATGCGCGGCGCGACCGTGCTGCGCTCGTTTCAGTTCTTCACCCGCATCGAGCGGCTGGAGCTCGAGGTGCGCCGCATCCTCAACGCCTTAGGCCAGGTGGCCGCGGGGGTGACATCCAAGCAGGTCGTCAACGAGGTCAGCATCGTGCGCCAGGACGCCGAGAAGAAAGCCTATATCGACCTGTTCTTCCTCGCTGCGATCGTCATCCTCTGCGCCGCCAAGATCGTGACGAACTGATCTCGTCCTGATGCGAAGAACGTAGGATGGGTTGAGCGAAGCGAAACCCATCATTTCCAACGCACAAGAGTGATGGGTATCGCTTCGCTCAACCCATCCTACCGATCATCGCCCAGCGCTCAGCGCTTCCTGAGGCTGGCGATGCGGACGGTTCGGCGGGCCGCCTTCGCTGCCCGCCTCGAAGGTTGTGCCGGAAGCGCGTCATGCCTGGCCAGTGCCCTCGGCATCGGGGCCTGGATCTCGAACAGATGAGCTGCCGGCACCGGCAGTGCGGCCGCGGTCTGCTGGGATGCGGGCTTCGTCACCGGCGGCCATGCCGTCTCGCGCGCCGCGCGTGGCGTGGTGGTCGGCCCCGCGGACAGCAGGCTGGCATCGGCCGTCGTCAGGTTCAGGCGCGTGGTCGCGCCGGCGAAGTCGAACGTGGGGACATCAGGCCATTGCGCGACCGGCACGTTGTCGGAGGGACGGTGCACCAGCCAGTCCTGCGGCTCGGTCGGCGTCGCCGGCCGATCGGCAGTGGCGGGCACCACCTGGACGATGTGATAGCCGCGCGCCTTCAGCTCATGCAGGATCTTCGGCAGCGCCAGCACCGTGCGCTCGTGGATGTCGTGCAGGAGCAGGATGCCCTTGTGCCGGGCCTCGAGCCGCTTGATGGCAAGCTCATAGACCTTGGCGGACGAGATGTTGCGCCAGTCGTCGGCGAGAAAATCGGCGCTCCACATCTGCACGCCCAGCGAGCCGACATAGCCCTCGACGGCCTCCGCTCGGAGCAGCCCGGGCACGCGGAAGAACGGCGCGAGCTGCGTGGGATCCTTCAGCGCCGCCGTGACCGAGGCGATGCCCTGGTCGACCTCGGGCCGCGCCTGGTCCAGCGTCATCTTGTTGAAGGTCAGCGGATGCGTCTGGCTATGCGTGCCGATGGTCTGGCCGGCCGCAGCGAGCTTGCGCACGCCTTCGGGGCTGGACTGCGCCTGCCGGCCGATGGTGAAGAAGGTGGCCTTCACGCACTGGTCGGCGAGGATCTGCAGCACCTGGTTGCTGTATTTCGGCACTGGGCCGTCGTCGAAGGTGAGCACCACCTCGTGATCATGCAGCGGAAGTGTTTCCTTGTACTGCATGGCGCCGATCCGCGGATGCTCGCGGGGATCGACGACGAGCACGCGCGAGGTGCCGATCGCGTCCGGATGGCCGGGACAATCGGCGGCGCGGGCGGTCGCCGCTGACAAGCCGGCACACACGCCGAACAGCAACGCCATCCAGCTACGCTTCTCTACGTTCCAGCACCGATCACCACGCATTGCGTCGCCCAAATCTCTAAAGTGGCATCGTCATAGCAAGGATAGAGGTACCGGTCGCGATAGGCGATCGGCGGCAGGCTCGGTTTCCGGACAGCTGTTGCGCAATTGCAAAGCTGTTGCTCTCCAAGGACGCCAAGCCTAGCGACGTCGCCATGAACGGCGGATTAATCTTTCGGCCTCTCGCCATGCGGTGCCGGCTCCGGACCCTGCGCCGATTGGGTGGCCGCCCCCGGAACGATATGCACGATATGATAGTTGTTGTCCTTCAGATAGCGCAGGAAGGCCGGCAGCATCGCCACCGTGCGCTGTTGCGGGTCGTGCAGCAGCAGGATGCCCTTGTGGATCTCTTCGAGGCGGCTGGTCAGGAGTTTCAGCTCCTCCTCCGGCGACATCCGTTCCCAGTCGCTGGCCCAGAAGTCCGCTCCGAACACGGCGATGCCGCGGGACTGCAGCAGGTCGAGTTCAGCCGGCGTCGAATCGAAATAGGGGAAGCGGAAGAACGGCGTCGAGGGCGTCGTGGTCGAGACACCGTGCAGCGCCATCTCGACACCGGCGATGCCGCGGTCGATCTCCTCCACCGCCGCCTTCGGTGCGATGTGGGCAAGGTTGGCGTGGGTATAACTGTGATAGCCGATGGTGTGGCCCTCGGCGGCGATGCGTTTGACCAGCGCCGAGCGCCCGGACGCCGGCTTGCCGACCAGGAAGAAGGTGGCGCGGACACATTCCGCAGCGAGCGTGTCGAGCACCTTGTTGGTCATTGGCGGTGACGGGCCGTCATCGAAGGTGAGCACGATCTCGTGATCCCGCAGCGGCAAGGTATCGGGAAAGCTCTTTAAGCCCACGCGCGGATAGATCTTGGGATCTACGGCAAGGACGCGCGAGGTGCCGAGCGTGCCCTCACGCGGACACTGCGCGGGGGCCGCGCTTGCGCTGTGAGACAGCGCGAGCGCGAGCACAAAGCTCGCCGCGCTTACCCATCGTCCGATCTGCTGGTCGTTGCGCATCTTTCTCGTTGCGTCCGGCGTTGCCGATTAGGTAATGCGGGATCGGTTCGTGTGAAAGCGCAAATCAGACCAATCGCATCGATCTGTCAAACTCGTGGGGCACGTCATGGAGGAGCAATTGGACGTAGCCCATGGCGAGGGTGCAGGCGTACTCGATCGTTCGTCAATGCGCACGGATGACGGCGAGATCCGGCCCGAATTCATCGAGAACATCACGGCCGCCATCGCGGCCGAGGACGAGACGTTCCTGCGCGCCGAAGTCGCCGAGCTCCACGAGGCCGACCTCGGCGACCTGATCGCGGCGCTTGCGCCGGAGGATCGCGTTCGCCTGGTCGAGCTGACGGGAACTGACTTCGACTTTTCCGCACTCAACGAGGTCGATGACGCCGTCCGCGAAGAGATCCTCGAGGAGCTGGAGCCCGAGACCGTTGCGGAAGGTGTCCGCGAGCTCGAATCCGACGACGCCGTCGAGCTGCTCGAAGGGCTGCATCCGGCAGACCAGGAGGAGATCCTCGAGCACCTGCCGCCATCCGAGCGCGGCGTGCTGGAGCGCAGCCTGGACTATCCGGAGGGTTCGGCCGGCCGGCGCATGCAGAGCGAGTTCATCGCGGTGCCGCCGGAATGGACCGTCGGCCAGGCGATCGACTACATGCGCGAGACGCCGGACCTGCCCGAGCGCTTCTACGAGATCTACGCCGTCGACGGCACGCGGCATTGGCAAGGCGCGGTCTCGCTCGACGCGCTGTTGCGTGCGCGCCGGCCGGTGCCGCTCGGCGAGCTGATCGACGAGGACCGGCGCCGTGTCTCCGTCACCGACGACCTCGCCGAAGTCGCGCGGATGTTCGGCAAGTACAATCTGGTCGCAGCGCCGGTGCTCGATGCCGACAATCGCCTGGTCGGCGTCATCACCATCGACGACGTCGTCGACGTTATCGAGGAGGAGGCCGACGAGGACTTCAAGGCGCTCGGCGGCGTCTCCAGCGACGAAGAGCTGTCGGACAGCGTCTGGACCATCGCCAAGGCCCGCTTCAACTGGCTTCTCATCAATCTCGCCACCGCGTTCCTCGCGTCCTCGGTGCTCGGCCTGTTCGAAGGCCAGCTCGAGCAGATGGTGGCGCTCGCGGTGCTGGCGCCGATCGTTGCCAGCCAGGGCGGCAATGCCGCGACCCAGACCATGACGGTCGCGGTGCGCGCGCTGGCGACCCGTGAGCTCGGCTCCAGCAACGCATTTCGTGTGGTGATGCGCGAGCTTCTGGTCGGCCTCGTCAACGGGCTGGCGTTTGCGCTGATCACCGGTGTCGCAGCGGTGGCCTGGTTCAAGACTCCGGGGCTCGGCATCGTGATCGGGCTTGCCATCATCTCCAACCTGGTGGCCGGCGCGCTCGGCGGCATTCTGATTCCGATGGTGCTGGAGCGGGTGCGGGCCGACCCTGCGGTCGCCTCTGGAACTTTCGTCACCACCGTGACCGATGTGGTCGGATTCTTCTCCTTCCTCGGCATCGCCACGCTGTGGTTTGGATTGAAATAGCCGCATCGTTTGAAAGACTTGTATCGTTAATCGGCCCTTAACGCGACTGCGCGAGACTGCTTCTCAAGGACGGAGCAGAATCATGCAGCGCTTGCGGCTGAAGGCGGATGGACGGATCGTGGAGCTGCGCGACGGGCAGGAGGTGCCGCTGGCGCCGACCGGTCCGGACGCCTCCGTGCCCTCAGGTCCGGTCGAGGTGCGTGATCTCCGGCGCCGCGCTCATCTCACGCAGCAGGAGTTCGCCGCCAAGCTTGGCGTTCCCGTCGAGACCATCAGGAACTGGGAACAGGGCAAGCGCATGCCGCGCGGCCCGGCTCGAGCGCTGCTCACGGTGATCGCGCATGCGCCAGATGCCGTGTTCGCCGCCTTAGCCAAGGCTTAAGCGCGAATCCTCTCGTCCGTTGGCAGCACACCGGCCAGCGGCCATAATGGCCGCAATCGGAGTGCGTGGCCATGCAGACGGTCGAGGCCAACGGCGCCAGCATCCCCGCAATCGGATTGGGGACCTGGGAATTGCGCGGGCGGACCTGCGCCCGCATCGTCGAGCAGGCCATCAGGCTCGGCTATCGCCACATCGATACCGCCCAGGTCTATGAGAACGAGCGTGAGGTCGGCGAGGGGCTGCGCGCCTCCGGCGTCAGGCGTGACGAGGTGTTCCTGACCACCAAGGTTTGGACCACGCATTTCGCCCCGCATGATCTCGAGCGCTCGGTGAAGGAAAGCCTGGCTCGTCTGCGCCTGCCGGAGGTCGATCTCCTGCTGCTGCACTGGCCGAACCCGCATGTTCCGCTCGCCGAGACGCTCGGGGCGCTCGCCCGTGCGCGGCAGCTTGGACTGACCCGCCATGTCGGGGTGTCGAACTTCACGGTCGCCTTGATCGAGGAGGCCGTCGCGGCAAGTCCCGCACCTCTCGTATGCAATCAGGTCGAATACCATCCCTATCTCGACCAGACCAAGGTGCGGGAGGTCTGCGCGCATCATGGTCTTGCGGTGGTCGCCTATAGCCCGGTCGCCAAGGGCAGGATCAGGTCGGACGCGATGCTGGCGCGAATCGGGCAGGCTCACGGCAAGACGCCGGCGCAGATCTGCCTGCGCTGGCTGGTGCAGCAGGGCGTCGCAGCGATCCCGCGCACCTCCCGGGTCGAGCGGCTGTCGGAGAACATCGATCTGTTCGATTTCGCGTTGTCTGTGGAGGAGATGGACGAGATTTTCGACATGGGCGGTGCCGAGGGGCGGATGACCGATTTCGCCTTCGCGCCGAAATGGGATTGAGGCCCTGGTCGGTCCCGTTATGCTATGGCAGGGGATGGGCGTGCGATGGAGCGCGAGCCTCGCACTCGAACAGGCCTGCCAGCGACCGCCATGCGACAGTGCCGCATGGACACGGGCTGCGCGCGGGCATTGATGAAGCAGCATGGAACGATGGCAGTTCATACGATGGGGGATCGCGGCGTCGGCGCTCGCCCATGTTCTGGTCGCGGTCGCGATCTTCCTGTCGACGGACGTGCACACCTACGATCAGGCCGGGCCGGAGCCGATCGCCGTCGATGTCGTTTCTGAGGAGGCGGAGAAGGCGCCCGAGCCGATACCAACGCCAACATCCACGCCTTCACCGGACCTGACTTTGCCAAATCCGGCCGCCTCGCCGTCGCCGCAGACGGCCCCGTCCCAGCAGGCGGCTGCTCAGCCTGCGCCGCAGCCCCAGCCGTCGCCGCAAGCTCAGCCCCAGCCTCAGCCCACTCCGCGCGAGACCGCGAAGCCGCAGGCCAAGGCGACGCCTCAGCCGCAAACACCGCCGCAGCCTCAACCGGAACCGCAACCTCAGCCACCGATGCCGTCGGCGTCACCGGAACCGCCGCCGCCGCGGGCGCAGAGCTACATCCCGGCGCAGCCTGATCTTACCGTCAAATACGGCGTGATGCTCGGCCTGCCGGAGGCGCTGCCGCCGCTGGCGAAGTCCGCCGACAACCACAACGACGACAAGGAGGCAGGCGCGACGGCGACGAGCAATCTGGCGACCGATCTCGTCACTGCGTTCCGCGGTCACTTGCGGACCTGCTCGCGGCTGCCGGCGTCGATCTCGTCCGCCGACAATGTAAGGGTGAAGCTGCGGGTGATCATGAGCCCGGACGGACGGCTGGCAGCCGAGCCCGACGTCATCGAAGTGGTCAGCCCACTGAAAGCTCTCCAGCTGAAGCAGGCCGCCGTCAGCGCGCTGGCGGCCTGCCAGCCCTATACGATGTTGCCGCCCGACCGCTACCGGGAGTGGCGGGTGCTGGAACTGTCCTTCACGCCGCAAGATTTTTCCGGTTAGGCGGCTGTAGCAGCGACGAGCCGGTTCATACCGTGGCGTTGCGGTGCGGACGTCTCATCGGATGGTTTCGATCCCGGCCAGGATGAGATCGATGCCGGCGAGGAATTGGGCGCGATCGTCGTGCTCGCGCAGCTGCGTCGCCACCTGATGCACGAAGGAGGACTCCGCAGGGGCGAACTTCGCCCACTGGGCGGTGACCGTCGAGAGGAACGCTGCCCGATCTGTTTCGGGTGGGAGGAGGCGAGCGTTGACGGCATTTTGTCCAGCGACGCCGAGAATGTAGTTCACGAGCGTGGACCAGGAGTCGAACTGCGCTTTTTCGGGAATGCCGAGCGCCTGCAGACGGCTGCCGATGCCTTCGAATATCTGCAGCATCGCCGGTCGCCAGGGTTCACGGAACAGTTGCGCGCCGGTCCAGGGATGCGCATCGATGGCGTCGAACACCCCGAGGGCAATGGCCCGGATCGCCTGCCGCGGCTCCGCAGCACCGATCACTCCGGCCATGGCGCGGGTGATGACTGCGTCGGTGGCCGCAGCAAGCAGCTCGTTCTTATCGGCAATGTGCCAGTAGATCGCCCCGCTCCCTGTTGCCAGGCGCGCCGCGAGCGCGCGGAACGTCAGGGCGCTCTCTCCGTCGGTGTCAAGGATCTCAATCGCGGCCTCGACGATCCGCTGCTTCGAGAGCGCGTCGCTACGTCGTTCGATCCGGCGGGTCCTTGTCGTCATGGCAGCACCTTGACATGAATGGAACGTTGTTCCAAGGCTGAAGCGTCTGGAACAACGTTCCATTTGGCGAAAGGAGCGTGGCAAATGATGCCCGTAACGATCATCGGTGCAGGCCTTGGCGGCCTGACCCTGGCGCGCGTCCTCCACGTCCACGGCGTTGCTGCCACGATCTATGAGGCGGAGCCTTCGGCAGGTGCCCGCACGCAGGGTGGCCAGCTCGACATTCATGCCGACAGTGGGCAGGTCGCGCTCGAGGCGGCCGGGCTCATCGACGCGTTCCGCGCGATCATCCATGAGGGTGGCCAGGCTTCGCGCGTCCTCGACCAGCACGGCACGGTGCTGCTCGACGAGCCCGATGACGGCATCGGCGGTCGCCCCGAAGTGCTTCGCGGCGATCTGCGACGCATCCTGATCGACTCGCTGCCCACTGAGGCGATCCATTGGGGGAAGAAGCTCGTCGGGGTCGCATCCCCAGGCGATGGCCGGCATGAACTGACGTTTGCGGACGGGACGACCGTGAGGACCGAACTTCTCGTCGGAGCCGATGGCGCCTGGTCGAAAGTTCGGCCGCTGCTGTCGGACGCGAAACCCGAATATGTCGGCACGACGTTTGTCGAGACCTATCTGTTCGACGCCGACCGCCGGCACCCTGCGGCTGCCGGAGCGGTCGGCGGCGGCGCGCTGTTCGCGCTTGCGCCGGGAAGGGGAGTTTTCGCTCACCGCGAGGCGGGAGGCGTCCTCCACGCCTATGTGGCGCTGACATGCCCGGCCGAGTGGATCGCCGGCATCGATTTCAACGATGCCGTTACGGCGACCGCGCGCATTGCGGCCGAGTTCGACGGCTGGTCGCCCGCGCTCACCGCGCTCATGACCGAAAGCGACACGCCACCGACACCGCGTATGATCCATGCGCTCCCGGACGACCACCGATGGGACCGCGCCGCCGGGGTGACACTGCTCGGCGACGCCGCGCATTTGATGCGACCGGCCGGCGAGGGCGCGAACCTCGCGATGTTCGATGGCGCCGAGCTCGGAAAGGCTGTCGTCGCAAACCCCGACGACATCGAAGCGGCGCTGACCGTTCATGAAGCGGCGATGTTCGCCCGCAGCGCGCCGAAGGCTGCGGATGCGCGCCGCATCCTGGAGCTCTGCCTCGGCGACCGCGCCCCGTTCGAACTCCTCGACTTCTTCACGGGCATGCGTGGCGGCGTGCACGACTGACCCGCACACTGTCGCCAGTTATGATGGGATCACGGCCAGGCCTGTGAGGTTCGCAAGGCCGGCAATGTCAGGTAAAGTGCGCGAAGCAGAGCGAATATCGGCGCCGGAACACAGGTGCAACTTGGCTGGGTGGCAGATCTGGAATGACGTTGAAGCTGGTGATCGGCAACAAGAACTATTCGTCGTGGTCGATGCGGCCATGGTTGGCGATGCGCGGCTGCAACATCGCCTTCGAGGAAATCTTCACGCCGATCTACACCGATGATCCGGCCGACAAGGCACGCATCCTGAGCTACTCGCCTGCGGGCAAGGTGCCGATCCTGATCGACAGCGACATCACCGTGTGGGATTCGCTCGCGATCATCGAATATCTGGCCGAGCGTTTCCCGGAAGCGGGTTTGTGGCCCGAGGACGTTGCCGAACGCGCGCATGCACGCGCGATCTCGGCCGAGATGCATTCGGGCTTCGTGCCGCTGCGAAGCGCCTGCGGCATGAATCTGCACCGCCCGGTGCGGGCGATTGCGCTGTCCGACGAGGTCAAGGCCAATGTCGCGCGCATCGAGGCGATCTGGGCCGAGTGCCGCGCTCGCTATGGTCAGCAAGGGCCATTCCTGTTCGGCGCCTTCAGCGCAGCGGATGCGATGTTCGCGCCCGTCGTGCACCGCTTCCACACCTATGCGATCGAGGTGTCGCCGCAGACCAGGGCCTATATGGACACGATGTGGGTGATGCCGGCCTTTGCCGAATGGACGCGGGACGGGCTGGCCGAGACGCTGGTGATCCCGCGGCTCGACAACGTCTAGTGCCGCCGCACGCACTGACGCGATTATGAAGCAGCGACGAAGCCGCGCGGCTTGACGGTCGGCGCGGAAAGCGTCTCTGTTCCCTTACGGGATCAGGATGGAGGACGAGCACATGGGAATTTTCGATTCACTGGAAAACTCGCCGGCCATCAGGGGCGCTCTCGGCCAGCTCGAGGCGGCCGTGCTTCCGGTCGTGCTGAGCGAAGTGCTGGGGCAGGGCGGTCAGGGTGGCCTCAACTCCATCGTCGCCAAGCTGGAGCAGGCCGGGCTCGGCGCCCAGGTGAAGTCCTGGATCGGCAACGGCCAGAACCTGCCGATCACGGCTGATCAGCTGCGTGCAGCGCTCGGCAGCGACGTGGTCAAGCAGCTGGCGGCGCGCTTCAATGTGCCGATCGACCAGCTCTCCCAGGTGCTGGCCCAGCAATTGCCGCAGGCGGTCGATCATGCGAGCCCGGACGGGAAGCTGCCGCCCGCCGCTTGAGGGGTCATCATTCCTCGCAAGACGAGAGTCCGGATCTCATTTGCCGAGCGTTATTAACCCACTCCACGGCCTCTCCTTTTGGCGGGCAGGGAGGGAACACGCCGTCGTCGGTGGATCGCCAGGGACGCTGGAACCGCCGCCGAACTTCAGGCCATCCTGCTGAAAATTCTGCAAAATCGCGCGTTTGCCATATCGCTAACCGGCTGGCATTGCCGCGCCGGCGCATGCTATAAAGGCCATAGATATAGAGAGCTGGCCTTGGCGGCGGGACCATGGGGCCTTGCGCCGGCGTTTGACTAGCAGGAGAGGGCGTTGAAGCACAAATTCCCTGTCGGGGCGACGGTCACATTCACCGCGAGCAACGTCTCGCGCCCGGCCGCCACTGGTACCTACGAGATCATCCGTCAGCTTCCGACCGACGGCGAGGATTGCCAGTATCGGATCAAGAGCTCGACCGAAGCCTTCGAGCGTGTCGCCAAGGAAAGCCAGCTCGCGCGGTCCTGAAGTGCGTCCTGTGCGGCACGCCGCATGCGGTCGAAAAAGCATTTGCGCCGGACACGCGGCGCGGATTGAATTGCCTCGTGGTGGACGGCCCAAGTGATGACCCACGTGACTACTCATGGCCGCACGGCGGCGGATCGGCTGGCCTGAATTTCGCCCACAGGTTCCGGCGGTTCGATGGGGATAGCGGGACTGCTCAAGTCGTCTGTGCGCGCCGGCGGTTCGGAATCGGCCTATATTCAATCAATCGATGGGGACTGGCTTGTTCTGCTCAGAAGCGGCCCTCAGGTGCCAAGGGGCCCCGTCCGTCACGGGCAAAATGAGGTTTGGTGACCATTGGATTTGATCATCGTCTGGTGCGCACCCGGGTGTCGGGAGCGACTGTCAGAGTTCAGTCTGCTCCCTCGCGTGAGGAACCATCGCGTATGAACTTGTCGTGAACCTGCCGTGAATCTGTCATGAATTTGTCCTGGCCCACATCACTCGACCAACTCTGGAGCTCGCCGGCCTCGCCGATGTGGCTGACGCTGGCGGCCGCAGGGTTCTTCGCGATCATTACGCTGATCACGCTGATGCGGGCGGAACGATCGGTCGCCAATGGCGCGCTGACGGTGATCACGCTGCTGGCGGTCGGTATCGCGGTGGCGTCGACGTCGCGCGACTCTGATTCCACAAACCGCAGCGATGGCGGCAATGTCCGGGCGGCCACGCCATTACCGGCTTCGCCGGCGCTCGCCTGTGTCGACGATCTCGCCGGCGACCTCGTGCTGCAAAACTGCGAGAAGGCCCTGTACGGCTCGGCAGAGTCGACGGCCGCCGCCGTGAGCTATGCGGCTGCCATGATCACCCGGCTGACCGCAGCGGGCGATGTCGCCACCGCCAACAAGTCCGTGACGCCGGATCTGCTGGCGTTACGGCGCGCTGTGGAGCGCGACCGCTTTGGGCTGATGGCCTATGTGCTGCTGGCGCGTGACCACTGCACGCCGTCCGATTGCGTCGCGTTCCGCTCGGTGGGGGATCGCCAGCAACTCGTCAACAACATGGAAGGGCGCACCTATGAGGGGCTGGTGACGCGCTACGCCTCGCAGTGGAACACGCCAGTGGCGCAAGCGCAGCCCGCCCCCGGACTTCTGGCCGGTGTCGTGCCCAACATGCCGACCGGCAAGCCGACCAATGCCGAGTTCCCAAGCGCGGCTTCGACGCCGCCCGTCAGCATCATGAATCCGGAACCGACCGCGTCGGCGTCGCGCTCGCTGGCGCCACCGTCGGCCTCCGTTGCCGCGAGCCATGCCCAGGCGCCGGCCAAGAAGCCGGCAGCCCCCAAGCCCAAGCCTCCGGCGACCACGACGCCGGCTGCACCCGAGGCCCCCGGGCCGGCCGCCAGTGAGCAGTGAGTAAGTCCACGAGATCATGTCCCTTCATCTCATCAAGCTCGCGGTCGGCTGCGAGTCCGTCAAAGAGCTCAAGGAATGGATCGCCGAGCGGATGCTGGCGGCCAAGAAAAAGGGCCTGCCGCAGCACCACATCCATGTCACGCGGATGACGCCGAAGCGGGTCGAGGACATCCTCGCCGGCGGCTCGCTCTATTGGGTGATTCGCGGCGAGATCGCGGCGCGCGAGAAGATCATCGCCATCGAGCCGTTCCGCGACCGCGACGGGATCGGACGATGCCGCCTCGTGATGCAGCCGAAGGTGATCGCGGTGTCGCCGCGGCCGATGCGCCCGTTCCAGGGCTGGCGCTATCTCAAGATGGATGAGGCGCCGGCTGATCTCGGCAAGACCAGCGCCACGGGCGTCGCGGCGATGCCGGAACCGCTGCGCCGCGAGCTGCGCGACCTCGGGCTGCTTTAGCGGGTAACTGGCGCGGGCACGTTCGCTTTAACCTCTCCCCGCCCGCACGGACCGCTCAACCCAACCTGTCGGGGATCATGCCGGTCCAGACTGTCGACAATCATTCCGGTTGAACAGGGCGTCTGCCCCTCAGCCCAACCCTCCTAGCGCGAGCGAAGCTCGTCGCGGCCCCGTAAGAACGGGGAGAGGGTGCGCACCGCCTTTCGTGCAGTAGCTCGCGTCAGACCGCGATATTGTCGATCAGCCGGGTCTTTCCGAGCCTGGCTGCAACCAGGATGCGCTTGGGCGCGCCCTTGCCACTGCCTTTTGCTGAGGTGACCGGCGCCAGCGTCTCGGCGTGGCGCAGCTCGAGATAGTCCAGCTCGAAGCCGGCCGTCGTGATGATCTTGGCGCCGCCGGCGATCGCTGCCTCCGGCTTGCCGCCAGCCCGCAACCGTGCCGCGACCTCCTTAAGGGCCCGGTAGAGCTCGGGCGCCACGCGGCGCTCCTCTTTTGACAAATAGACGTTGCGCGACGACAGCGCGAGGCCGTCGCGCTCGCGCACCGTGCGCGCCCCGATCACTCGGACGCCGAGGTCCAGGTCGCGCGCCATCTGCGCCACGACGCAGAGCTGCTGAAAGTCCTTTTCTCCGAAGATCGCGATATCAGGCCGGCATTGCGTGAACAGCTTGGCGACCACGGTGGCGACGCCGGCGAAGAAGTGCGGACGGAAGCGGTCTTCCAGCCCCGCGACAGCCGCGCCGTCCGGCACGATGCGCGTCGCGAAGCCCTCCGGGTACATCGCCTTTGTGTCGGGATGCCAGACCAGGTCAACGTTCTCCGCCGCGAGCTTCGCCACGTCCTCCTTCCAGGTGCGCGGGTAGGCGCCGAAATCCTCCGTCGGCGCGAACTGAGTCGGGTTGACGAAGATCGAGACGACGACCTTGTCTGCGCGCCGCTTCGCCTGGCGAACGAGCGACATGTGCCCATCGTGGAGCGCGCCCATGGTCGGGACCAGGGCGACACCAGGCTTTTTCGCGCGCAAGCCGTCAAGCGCACGACGAAGCGCGGGCACGTTGCGGACGATCAGTGGAGTTCGTGACATTTTTGCTCTGTCTGCAGGGAGAAAATGCTGTTCTGCGCGTTCTGTCTTGACGGCTATGAGCCTGACCTTATCAAGGACGACGACACGCCGCCAAGCGCCCCCGAACTAACTATGCTCCCTCTGTCGGATTCACCATCGTTCGGCAGCGTGTTAGTTCGTGCTTGCGCCAGCGGCCGGCGCGTCACCTCGCGGCTTCATGAGGATGCAATTAACTTGACCGTGGGCGGGCGTGACTCGAAGATGTCGCAAGGGGTCGAATATGCTGGTGCAGACTAGCCAAGGGCAATCGGGCTCAGCCCACGTCGTGGTGCTCGGCAATGAGAAGGGTGGTTCCGGCAAGTCGACCACCGCGCTGCATATCGCGGTCGCCCTGCTGAAGGCCGGACAGCGTGTCGCCACCATCGATCTCGACTGCCGCCAGCAGAGCTTCACCCGGTACATCACCAATCGCAGCGCCTGGGCGCGCCGGACCGGCCTCAGGCTCGAACTGCCGACGCATTACTGCATCAAGCTCGGGCAGACGATGCAGATCGCCGATAATGAGAGCGCCGAGTTCCAGCAGTTCATGGAGGCGGTCGCCGCGGTCGAGCACGCCTTCGACTTCATCGTGATCGATACGCCGGGCAACGACAGCTACCTGATGCGGCTCGCGCACTCGATGGCCGACACGCTGGTCACGCCGATCAACGACAGCTTCCTCGACTTCGACGTGCTCGGCACGGTTGATGCCGCGACCTATGCCGTCACCGGCGAGAGTCATTATGCCGAGATGGTGCGCGACACGCGCCGCAAGCGCCGGCAGGTCGATGGCGCCACCACCGATTGGATCGTGGTCCGCAACCGGCTGTCGATGCTGGGATCGCGCAACAAGCAGCTCGTGGCCGATGGCTTGAAGGAGCTGTCGCTGCGGCTCGGCTTCCGCGCGATCGACGGTTTTGCCGAGCGGGTGGTCTATCGCGAGTTCTTCCCACGTGGCCTGACTGCGCTCGACGACATCGATGAGGCGACGCTCGGCACGCGCCCCAATCTCGGCCATGTCACGGCGCGGGAGGAGGTGACGAGCCTGCTGCGGCAGCTCAAGCTGCCGCTGGACGAGCGGGGGCGCCGCCGTGCCGCCAACCGCGCCGAATGGTTCGCCCAGATCGACAAGCCGCTCGAGTTCCACGACATCATCAGCGCCTGAACCGTCAGCGCCACAGCCGGGTTTCAGAAAATCCCTGCGGCCAAGGGGCAGGGTGGATTTTAGCTATTGATTTTACTGCAATTTCACCCTGGTTCTGAACCTGACGTTGAGAGGTCGGGTTGGAGAAGAGGCCCTCTACTGCGGGGACCGGCAGGGAAATACCTGGATTGCTGCACAGCAACTAGGTGCGGCGCACAACGATAAGGCGGGCAAGACACAATATTTGGCCTTCCTGTCACGGCGCTGTGACATATATTAAACACAACAGGCCACGAGAGTCTTACAGGTTGCGGGCGACTTTGGGTTGCAGACCCCGAGGGGACGAACATGAAGCGTGGAATCACCGTTCTGGTCTCTGTCGGCATTCTGGCCGCGGTCGGCTACGTGACTGCGAGCAAATGGGCCATTCGGCACGAGACGTTGCGTTTCCATGACGCCTCCCGCGACAACCGTCTGGTCGAGGTCGATGTAGCGGTCCGCCGTGACAAGGAGATGCAGGCCGAGGCCGGCATGATCAAGCTCCCGGTGGCGATCCTCAATCACGGCAACACCGTGAAGTTTACCGAATACTCGTTTCTGGCAAACGTCTTCGCCGCGCGCGGCTATATGGCCGTCAGCATCCAGCATGACCTGCCGACCGACGCGCCCATGGTCACCAAGGTCGGCGAGCTCTATGTCGGACGGCTGGCGCAGATCCAGCGCGGCGTCGCCAACATCAAGTTCGCTGTCGAGCAGATGCGCACAGCGCAGCCGAACGCCGATTACGACCATCTGACCGTGGTCGGACACTCGATGGGCGGCGATATCACGATGTACTTCGCCAAGCAGTATCCTGATGAGGTCCGCAAGGTCGTGACCTTGGACAATCTGCGGGTGCCGTTCATGACCGAAGGCAAGTTCAAGATCCTGTCGTTCCGCTCGAAGGATCCGCAGTTCAAGACCGATCCGGGCGTGGTCCCGAGCGCCGACATCTGCGAGAAGGCGGGCATCACCGTGGTGCAGACCGATTTCCAGCACAACGACATGCGTGACACCGGCCCGGATCAGGCGAAATCGTCGATCCAGTCCATGCTCGACAAGTTCCTGGCCGACTCCGACAACGCAAGCGACGTCGCGCCGGTCAATACGACCTCGCCGCTGACCGATCCCGGTCCGGTGCCGATGTTCGTCCCGACCGGCAAGAAGGCCGACTCGGCCAAGACGCTGACCCACTAAGGCTCACCGATCCACCAAGAGCTGCCCTTTTTCGCGACATTGCCGTGGCGTCAGGCTGCGACCACTGTTGAGCGTAGCACGGCCGCAGTGCCGGACGGTTGCCGGGCGTTTCGCCGTCGCTCTATAGTCGGCCAATGACGCTGATCGCGGGCCTTGTTGCCGTCATCACCCTTTACCTGCTGCTGCAAACGCTGCGCACTGCAAGTCCCGCCCTGCTGGCGCGGATGGGCAGGAAAGCCGGCGGGGTTGCTTGCTTGGCGATTGCGGCCTTCACCGGCATCAGGGGCGAGCTCGCGGTGGCGATCCCGCTCGGCCTGTTCGGAGCGGGGCTGTTGGGCTGGTCGCCCGGAGGCCTCGACCGCATCGGTCTCGGCGGCCTGTTCGGCGGTGGGATTGGTTCTGCAAGCGCTCGGTCGCGGGTGATCGAGCTGGACGAGGACCGCTCCAGCGGCCGGCTTTCCGGGCGCTTCATCGGCGGTCCCTATGCGGGACGTTCGCTCGACGAGTTCGAGGTGCTGCAGCTCGTGGGAATGTTCCCCAATCTCGACAGTGGCGGTGCGGCCTTACTTGAAAGCTATCTGGACCGCCGGCTTCCCGCTTGGCGTCAGCACGCGCAGCGAGACGCGGCAGGGCGGCAGCGCCGCGCGGCGGCGAGCACCAAAATGACGGAAGAGGAGGCCTATCAGATCCTTGGCCTGCAGCCGGGCGCGGGGCGCGACGAGATTGGACGCGCCCACCGTGCGCTCATGAAGAAACTGCATCCCGACCAAGGGGGGTCGACGTACCTCGCCGCCCGGGTAAACGAGGCCAAGGATACTCTGCTTCGCACGCATCACGGCTGACTCCGGCAACGCCACCTAACGCCACAAGACCGAAAGCCGCTGTCGTCGTCGCTTCGCTCCGTCGACGCCCGCGGTCCGCCGTTGTCCGGCGTGATCGATCTTCATTGCGAACGAAGTTCTAACTGCAAAACCTTGACGAGAGGTTTGCGGGTAGTCGGTAGCCGCCGATCAGGCCGACAAAGAAAAAGCCCGCGCTCGGTAAGCGCGGGCTCTGTGTCTGAAATGTCGAAGTTTGCGGCTTCGAGATCGCTCAGTTGTGCATCGTCATGCAGGAGATTTCGGCGCGCTTCAGCTTCTTGCACACCGCTTCCGCCTGATCGCGGTCGAGCACGGCGAAGCGGGCGCGAACCAGCGTCTGGCCGCCCTTGGACACGGTCTCCGTGAACGGATCCGCCTTGTTCAAGAGGCCCTGCGCGTGGCTGCGCGCGGTCTCGATGCGCTCCTTTGCTTCCGCTTCACTATCCAACGCGCCGACCTGTATGATCCAGCCAGTGTGTGTGACGGACGGCTTGGTCGCGCTCTCCGGTTGGAGCGAAGCCTGTTGCTGAACCGGCTGCGGCGGCACAGGCTGCTGCTGAACCGGCTGCGGCGCGGGCGCTGCATAGGCCATCGCCTGCGACGGCGCAGCGCTGGATGCCGGCAGCACGCCGAGAATGCCGTTGCCGGTGCCGAAGCCCGGCGGCTGCTGCGGCAGATCGGTACGCGCCGCCGGAAGCGGCGCAGGCTCAACGGGCGCGACCGGCTGCGGCGCGGCGGAGGCGAGCTTGGTCAGGCCGGACTTGACCTGCACGGTCTTGACCCGGACTGGCTTCATCGGTTCGGTCGAGCCGGGGACGATCGCCATCGGCGGGCCCTGGATCACACCCGAGGTCATCGGGGCGGGCTCGACCTTGGCGTCCTTCGGCTGCGTCGGCGGCAGCGCGGCGGTCGCCTCGGCAAGCGCGGCGACGACCTTCGCAGTCCGGCTCGGTGCCGGGGCGGGAGCCGGGGTCGGCGATTCCGGCGCTGCGGATGCGACGTCGACGCCACCCTGGTCCGCGACGTCGGGGGCCTGGTCCGAGCTGCCGCGCTCGGTGATTGCGGCGACCGTGCGCCGGGTCGCGGCCTTGTCCAGGTTTTCGGCGAGCAGGTTGCGCATGATCGCGTCGCGCGAGCCGCCGCTGCGGCCGCCCATCACCACGCCGATCAGGAAGCGGTTGCCCCGATGCATCGAGGTCACGAGGTTGAAGCCGGAGGCGCGGGTGTAGCCGGTCTTGATGCCGTCAACGCCCTCGACACTGCCGAGCAGGTGATTGTGGCCGGTGATGGTGTGGCCGCGGAAGTTGAAGGCCGTCGTCGAGAAATAACGATAGTAGCGCGGGAAGCGGTCCTGCAGCGCCCGGCCGAGGATCGACTGATCGCGCGCCGTGGTGACCTGTTCGTCGTCCGGCAGACCGGAGGCGTTACGATAGATAGTGCGGCTCATGCCCAGCGCATGCGCCCTGCGGGTCATCATCCTGGCGAAGCTTTCTTCGCTGCCGCCGATCGCCTCTGCGATGACGACCGCGGCGTCGTTCGCCGAACGCGTGATCAATCCCTTGATCGCATCCTCGACCCTGATGGTCTGGCCGGGACGCAGGCCGAGCTTGGTCGGATCCTGCTCGGACGCGTGCTCGGAGACCGACATCTCGGTGTCGAGCTTCATCTTGCCGGAGTCGAGGCGCTCGAACAGCAGATAGAGCGTCATCATCTTGGTGAGCGATGCCGGATGACGTAGCCCATCGGGACTGGTTGCCGTCAGTGTCGCGCCGGAGTTGCCGTCGACGATGATCGAGGAGAAAGAGGGACTGTAGCTGTCTTCGTCGTTATGCGGGGAATGGCGGGACGCGTGGTGACGATGATGCCGGCGCGCTTCCGCGCCGTCCATCGTAGTTGCCACGGTCGCGAGCGCGAGCACTCCATAGACGCCGAACTGCACCAGGCGCGAGGAGCCCAGGTTTTTGCGATGCATGAAATCCCCGTCCAATTTCTGACTTGATCACCGGCTCGTGAGGCAAAATTGTGCCCACGCACCGGGGCCTCAAGTCTGTCCGAACCGCCGATCGCAGCCGGAGGACAACTGCAGATCGAAAGCCCGGAACTGAGGTTTTGTTAAGGCGCTGTTTTGAAACAGCTTTCGCCGGCCGGCCGAACCGAACACGGCCACTGGAAGGTTAGGACGCCCGGGTTGCCAAAAAGTTAAAGAAATCTTGCGGCGAGACACGGGATTTTCCGCAAATGCCAGTCGTTATATGTTGAGTGTTGTGCATTGCACAATTCTGTTGAATTTTTTGTGCGTTGCACTATATTTGACTTGCGTCAGGGAGCCGGGCCTCCCGGAGCGCTCAAGTCTGGGAAAAGGAAGCCATGATGTTTAAGGTTGAAGACTTTCAGAATTACGGCAAAGAGCAGTTCGAGACGGTCGTGAATTCCGCGACCTCGGTGCAGAACGGTCTGCAGGCCATTGCCAGCGCCTACGGCGACTACACCAAGAAGTCGTTCGAGGACACCAAGTCGTTCGTCGAGAAGCTTTCGGGCGTGCGGTCGCTCGACAAGGCGATCGAAGCGCAGAGCGAGTTCGCCAAGTCGGCCTATGAGACCTTCGTCGCCGATTCCCAGAAGATCGCGGGCCTGTATTCGGATCTCGCCAAGCAGGCGTTCAAGCCGCTGGAAGGTCTTGCTGCGAAGTTCGCTCCGCAGGCTGCTGCGCACTGATCGACTGCATCACCTGACGGCAAGAAAGCCCGGCTCGCGCCGGGCTTTTTTTTGGTGTGCTCTGGAGCCTTGGTTATTGGGAGACTCGGAGCTTGGAGATCTGGGTCAGCACGTTCTGGAACGCGTCGGCGGTCTGGCTGGCGCTGGTGATCATCTGGAAGTTGCCGTTCGACGCGCAATCCTGGAGCACCTGCGACTTGGGATCGCCATTGTTGATGTTGACCTGGATGGTGAAAACCGTGACCGGGTTGGCCGAGTCACCCTTGACGTTCGCGCAGAGCAGCTCTTGGCGGGCGTCGATCACGGTATCGGTGGTGCTCCACCGATTTTGCGTGTTCAGACCGTCCGACAGCAGCACGATGTAATCCCTGTAGAGATAGTTGCTGGACTTAGCCGGAGCGGCGATCGGACCGTTGGTCGTGCTGAGCGACTGCCAGCCCCAGGCCATGCCGACCGACTGGTTGGTATTGCCGTTCGCCGTCATGGCGGTGATCTGATTCTTCAGCGTCGCCCAGTTGTTGCTCATCGGGGTCACCGTCGCCGTCAGGCAGTCTCGCCACTGTTCCGCATAGAACTGTGAAGACGGGCTCGTGCTGCTCGAACCGGGAGCGGTGTTCTTGGTGTCGTAATCCTGGTCGCGGTCGTTGATGCAGCCCTTCCACGTGCTGTGCGCCGGAGCGGCGTTGGCGGCCTGAGTTGTGTCGGTCGGATGGGTTCGCCAGTAGTGACTGTAGGTGACCTGCACGCATTTTCTGCTGCTGCCGCTGCCGCTGCACGAGCAGTGCGGCTTGCCAGCCGGACAGGACGCGCTCGAGCCGCTCGATACCACGGTCGGCGTGTTGGCGACGCTGGTGTAGCAGCCATTGTAGTAGACGTTGGTCTTGCCTGGATAATGGGTGCCGCTGTCGAGGCCCGGGCAGATCATGCCGGAGTAGGTGCCGGAGGATGGAATCAGGTACCTGACGCTCGATGTAAAGGACGTGCTGCTGAGATCGGTCGCGCCGGTCAGTGTCGCCGGTCGGTCGAAGCAGGCGAAGCCGAAAGGCTTGTAGCTGCTGTTGTTGACGGGACGTGTTCCGCCGTTGTTGCTGGTGTCGAACGGGCAGGGATCGCCGGGGCCAATGTCCGCCCAGGTGTAAGTGTAGCCGTTGTAGCTGACATTGATCGGATAGCTGTTGGCCGTGAGAAGCTTGGGTTCGGCCTCCCACTCCGTCCAGTTGATCCAGGAGGCATTGACGTTCGACGTGCCGACGTTGACGTCCTTGGTGAACGGAACGATGGAGATGTAAACATCACCATCCGTCCTGTTGTACGTCGACAGCGTGTCGATCATGTTCTTGGCGGCTGATTGCATCGCCGCCATCTTGCCATTCTGGCTCATCGACCCTGTGTTATCGAGCACCAGCGCGACCCGCATCCGGGTGTTGCCCCAGGTCGTGGTCGTGTTGGTGTTGAAGCCCATCGTCGGGAAGCCGACGATGTTCATGAAATCCGTGGTGATCTGGCCCGACGCAGCGAGCAGGACGGTCGCGGTGGTGGAACTGGTCGCCGTGCTATAGGTCGCGCTCACCTGCACATTCTGGGCGTCGGTGCTGGTATAGAGCGCCTTGAAATAGGTGTCGGCCTTGGTGGGGATGTCGGTGGCGGCGATCGTGCCCGCCGAAAGGTCCTTCGACAGCATCAGAGCGGTGGCATCGAGGGCCGCCTGCATCGACGAGCGTGCTGCGTTGGCGCGACTGTAATCGACCGCGGCTCCGACGAAAGCCAAGATCGGAACGAGCGCGATGCCGAAGAGGACGGCGATATTACCGCTCTGGTCGGCGCCGAAGCGGCGCACGGCGCGGCGGAGCAGAGGCATGAGGAACGCACGTGTCATGACGGTCACCAGCTGTAGGTTCTGGCGGCATTTCGGTTCGTGGAGTTGAATGGCGGGTAAACCGGCTCGGAGAAATCTCGACAAATGCCGTTGAACGCACAGAGGCAAACGCCAAAAGGGGTTCCGTCGTTAACGGCGGTTGAATGGGCTTTGTAAAATGCGAGTGGTTTGATTAATCTTGGCCGTCGTCGCCGGTAAGGAATCGGTGTCGTCGGCAGTGCGGGCGGCCGCGGTTCGGACGCTTGCGGCGGGCGGGCAACTGACCCATATTCCCGTGACCGGTCCCTGCGGACCGGTCGGCTGGGATCGGCGATCTGGAAAAAAACGTCCGGGCAGCCAGAATGGCCCCGGCGGGAGAAGGCGGGAAACCTCGGACCATAGGATCCCGCATCGATATCTAACGCGTGTATCATGTCGCAGCGAACGTCCAGAGATTTGTCGACGCCAAGGATGAGCAACAACGAGAATCGGCCCGGTGGAACCGGTGGACCGGTGACATCGGTCATCACCAAGGTGAAGCCGAAAACCAAGCGTCCCAATCTCTATCGTGTGCTGATCCTCAACGACGATTACACGCCGATGGAATTCGTGGTTCTTGTGCTGGAGAAATTCTTCAACAAGGACGTGGAGGCCGCGACCAAGATCATGCTTCACGTGCACCATCACGGCATCGGCGAATGCGGCGTGTTCACCTACGAGATCGCCGAAACCAAGGTGACGCAGGTGATGGATTTCGCCCGCAAGCACCAGCATCCGTTGCAATGTGTGATGGAAAAGAAATAGCCGCCCGCTGCGAAGCATCGAAGCCGGCGGATACAATGGCCCGGCGGGCCTGATCGACGCAGACAACAGGTGCGTCGGCGGTTCGTTCCCCGCAATCCTACGGTTGACCGCGGGAACGAGTCGGCAAGACGAGAGCGCGACCGAAACGAGAGCGATTCAAGACGGCCGGCGCGTCATCTGCCTCAATCGGAACGGCTTTTGCATTGACGATCCGGTGAACGCGTCGTCGAGGGGCCGAACCGGTCTTTTGTCACGCTCGGTTATGTCTATATTTAGGAAAGGTTGTTGTTGCCTGACCGGGCGGCGGCGATCATGATGGCAGGGGGCCACAGAGGACGCGCATGCCGACTTTTTCTCAAAGCCTTGAACAATCCCTGCATCGAGCGCTGGCGATTGCCAACGAGCGTCATCATCAATACGCGACATTGGAGCATCTGCTGCTGTCGCTGATCGACGACTCCGATGCGGCGGCCGTGATGCGCGCGTGCAGTGTTGATCTCGACAAGCTTCGCACCAGTCTCGTCAACTATCTCGAAACCGAATTCGAAAACCTGGTCACGGACGGCAGCGACGATGCCAAGCCGACCGCCGGTTTCCAGCGCGTGATCCAGCGCGCGGTGATTCATGTCCAGTCGTCCGGCCGCGAGGAGGTGACGGGCGCCAACGTGCTGATCGCGATCTTCGCCGAGCGCGAGAGCCACGCCGCCTACTTCCTGCAGGAGCAGGACATGACCCGCTATGATGCGGTGAACTATATCAGCCACGGCATCGCCAAGCGGCCCGGAGTCTCCGAGGCGCGCCCCGTGCGCGGCGTCGACGAGGAAACCGAGACCAAGGGCAACGACGACTCCAAGAAAAAGGGCGAGGCGCTGGAAACCTATTGCGTCAACCTGAACAAGAAAGCGCGCGACGGCAAGATTGATCCCGTCATCGGCCGTAACTCGGAGATCAACCGCGCCATCCAGGTGCTGTGCCGCCGCCAGAAGAACAACCCGCTGTTCGTCGGCGAGGCCGGCGTCGGCAAGACCGCGATCGCCGAAGGGCTCGCCAAGCGCATCGTCGACAGCGAGGTGCCGGAGGTGCTGTCGGCTGCGACCGTGTTCTCGCTCGACATGGGCACGCTGCTCGCCGGCACGCGCTATCGCGGCGATTTCGAGGAGCGCCTGAAGCAGGTCCTGAAGGAGCTGGAGGCGCATCCGAACGCCATCCTGTTCATCGACGAGATCCACACCGTGATCGGCGCCGGCGCCACCTCCGGCGGCGCGATGGACGCCTCCAACCTGCTGAAGCCGGCGCTGGCCTCCGGCACGATCCGCTGCATGGGCTCGACAACGTACAAGGAATACCGCCAGCACTTCGAGAAGGACCGTGCGCTGGTGCGGCGTTTCCAGAAGATCGATGTCAACGAGCCGTCGGTCGAGGATGCGATTGCGATCCTCAAGGGCCTCAAGCCGTATTTCGAGGATTATCACCGGCTGAAATACACCAACGAGGCCATCGAGGCCGCGGTGCAGCTCTCGTCGCGCTACATCCATGACCGCAAGCTGCCGGACAAGGCGATCGACGTGATCGACGAGTCCGGCGCGGCGCAGATGCTGGTCGCCGAGAGCAAGCGCAAGAAGACGATCGGCATCAAGGAGATCGAGACCACGATCGCGACCATGGCGCGGATTCCGCCGAAGAGCGTGTCGAAGGACGATGCGGAGGTGCTCAAGCATCTCGAGCAGACCCTGAAGCGCACGGTGTTCGGCCAGGACAAGGCGATCGAGTCGCTGGCGGCGTCGATCAAGCTCGCGCGTGCCGGCTTGCGCGAGCCGGAGAAGCCGATCGGCAGCTATCTGTTCTCGGGTCCGACCGGCGTCGGCAAGACCGAAGTGGCCAAGCAACTCGCCGCCTCGCTCGGCGTCGAGCTGATCCGCTTCGACATGTCGGAATACATGGAACGCCACACCGTTTCGCGGCTGATCGGCGCGCCTCCCGGCTATGTCGGTTTCGACCAGGGCGGCCTGCTCACCGACGGCGTCGACCAGCATCCGCACTGCGTGCTGCTGCTCGACGAGGTCGAGAAAGCGCATCCGGACCTGTTCAACATCCTGTTGCAGGTGATGGATCACGGCAAGCTGACCGATCATAACGGCAAGCAGATCGACTTCCGCAATGTCATCCTGATCATGACCACCAATGCGGGCGCATCCGATGCGCAGCGCGCGGCGATCGGTTTCGGATCGACCAAGCGCGAGGGCGACGATGTCGAGGCGATAAACCGGCTGTTCACGCCGGAATTCCGCAACCGTCTCGACGCGATCATCCCGTTCGGTTCGCTGCCGG
>Ga0209677_100315_pt1 | contig 31539 bp, 29 predicted proteins | sample AraplaCvi_mCL_r2_2_FD_184285 | JGI IMG/M metagenome (GOLD analysis project Ga0209677, IMG submission 184285) | Arabidopsis root microbial communities from North Carolina, USA - plate scrape CL_Cvi_mCL_r2 (SPAdes) (version 2) | ecosystem: Host-associated > Plants > Roots > Endosphere | place: USA... | reverse complement strand
TCCGGGAGGAACGTCCATCAGGGTCAGCAGCCCCTTGTCTCCCCAATCGTCGCAGATCGCCCATTGCTGGCTGATCTGCTTGATGAGAGCCATGTACGAGTCGCCGGTCCTCATCAGCTCGCGCACATAGTCACCGTAGAGCCAGAAGCGGCCGTAGCGTCCGCGATCGCCACGCGCGGAGTCGGAAAACCTTGCCAGCGTGATCGGGCCCTTGATCATCGTCGGACGATAGAAGCTACCCTCGAAGCTTCGAATCTCGTTCTGGGCAATATCGAACGTCATGGCGATCGTCCCGCAACATCGAAATTGATTGATACGCCGACCAAACGGCCCGCTGAGCTTGCCACGGATGGACAGACACCGGATATGCGCTGCAAGGACGGCATAATGACGGCGCCGTCCCAGCGATGGACGAGCATGATAAACGAACTGGCCTTGTTATGCCACTTGGCTCATTCAATGTGAGTTGGCCGACGCATGCGCAGCCAGCGCAACAGAGGATGACAGGAGTATGAATTCCAGCAATTCTCTCGATCTCCGCCCTAAGACAATCACGTTTCTGCCGGCGTGACCCGCGGATTTTTCAGCCCAGACTGCTGCATGATGAGGCAACATGCCGTGCCCATGTCTCAACTGGATGGTGCGCTGGACGTTCGGAGCGGCTGGCACAACAGCCGCTCGATGAGCCGAAGAACTGCGTGTTCCAACGCGTCCAGAGCCTCGATGGTGATGCTCTGCGAGAAATAGTGCTCGACGGGATGGCAGATGCCGATTGCCGCAAGCTTGATATCGCCGGCCTGTTCGATGACGCGAACGACGCTTCGCAAATGATGATCCAGATATTCGGCGCCATTCGTGAGCAGCGTGGCGTCGTCGACCGTCGCGCCATCGGACATTACGATCAGGCATTTGCGCCGTTCAGCTCGCTGACGAAGGCGCGACACGGCCCATTCGATGGCCTCGCCATCGATATTCTCCTTGACGAGATCTGGCCGCAGCATCGTCGCACAGTGGCCGGCCTGCAGCCTTTCGCCAGCGCTGCAATAGACAATGTGCAGGAGATCGTTGAGCCGTCCCGGATAGGACGGCCGGCCATCGCGCAGCCATTTCTCGCGGCTTTGGCCGCCCTTCCAACGCACCGTCGTGAAACCCAGCACCTCCTGCTTCACGCCCAAGCTGCCCAGCAGGTCGGAGCCTGCCATCGCCGCCCTGGCGGCGGCAAGAATGGGTTGCCCTCGCATCGATCCGGAATGATCGATCAGCAGCGAGACGATCGTGTCGTCCAGAACGTCTTGGCTGGCTTCCGCTCGGATACGGGTGGCCGCCTGTTGCAGGCTTTCGTCCATGCGCGCACGCCAGGCGGCAAGATCTCGTTCGACATCCAGCAGCTGCCTCGGCTCAACGTCCGGAAAGCGCTTTGACCATTCACGATCGGGGTCCGCAATCTCATCCAGGAATGCATCCAGCGCGTCGGCCTCGATCGTCACGTCGGAATCGCGAGAGTAAACTTGATAAGGCCGTCCGGGATCGAACCGTACAGGCCGGCGCGAATATTTTCGCAGCGGCCACAGGAAGCTCAGGACGATCAGCGCAACGAGACTGGCCAGGAAGAGATCAATCGACGGCACCACACCCCCAAGGATCGGCGGCGGCGGATGATTGCCATCACGCCCATACCGCCGCGGTGCGCCACGATAACGGCGAGACGGTCGACGCGCACAGGACTTCTTTCCGCTGAAGCCCTACTGCGCTTCGAGATGGCACGCCGCCCATTGATCGCCTGCGACTGAACGCAGCTCCGGCTCTTCGCTACGGCAGCGGTCAAATACCAGGGGGCAGCGGGTGTGGAAGCGGCAGCCCGTCGGCGGGTTGACCGGGCTCGGTACGTCACCCCTGAGGATCATCGGCTTGCGCGTCGCGCCGGGCTCCGGCACCGGCACCGCCGAGAGCAGCGCCCTGGTGTAGGGATGCGCAGGCGAGGCAAAGATCTGACGCCTTGGCGCGACTTCGACGATCTTGCCAAGATACATCACCGCGACGCGGTGCGTCATGTGCTCGACGATCGCGAGATCGTGGCTGATGAACAGCAGCGCCAGTCCGAACTCGCGCTGCAGGTCCTGCAGCAGATTGACGATCTGCGCCTTCACCGAGACGTCGAGCGCGGAGACCGCCTCGTCGCAGACGATCAGCTCGGGCTTCGCCGCCAGCGCCCGCGCGATGCCGATGCGCTGGCGCTGGCCGCCGGAGAATTCATGCGGCCGGCGGCTCACCGCATCGCGCGGCAGCCGCACGATCTCCATCAGTTCGGCGACGCGCGCATCGAGCTCGGCTGACGTCTTCGCCAGACCGAAGTTGCGGATCGGCTCGGCCAGGATGTCGCGCACGCGCATGCGTGGATTGAGGCTGGAGAACGGGTCCTGAAACACCACCTGTACGCGGCGACGCATGTCCCGCAGGCCGCGGGGTGAGAGATCGTCGATCCGCTGGCCGTCGAGCACGATCTGGCCCGCGGTGATGTCGAACAGCCGCAGGATGGCGCGCCCGACCGTCGATTTGCCGCAGCCGGATTCGCCGACCAGCGACAGCGTCTCGCCGCGCGCGACCTCGAACGACACGCCGTCGACCGCGTGCACCTTGCCGGTCTTGCCGCCGAACATCTCGCCGCGCAGCGGAAAATGCTTCTTGAGATCGTTGACCTGGAGCAGCGGCGCGCTCATGCGGCGACCTGATCCTTTGCCGCGTAGTGGCAGGCCGCGATGTGGCGCGGCGCTTTCTCTTCCAGTCCCGGCGCGAATGCGCGGCAGAGATCGGTGGCGAGCGCACAGCGGCCGGCAAACACGCAGCCCTCGATGCGCTGCTTCAGGTCGGGCACCTGCCCCGGAATTTCGGCGAGCCGCTGCGCACCGCCGGAAAGCGATGAGCCGAGCTTCGGCAACGCGCCGAGCAGACCCTGCGTGTAGGGATGGCGCGGCGCGCGGAACAGCTCGGCGACCGGCGCCTCCTCGACCTTGCGCCCGGCATACATCACCATGACGCGCTCGGCGACTTCGGCGACGACGCCGAGATCATGCGTGATCAGGATGATCGCCGCACCGACGCGGTGCTTGAGGTCCAGCATCAGCTTCAGGATCTGCGCCTGAATGGTGACGTCGAGCGCCGTGGTCGGCTCGTCGGCAATCAGGAGTTTTGGATTGCAGGCCAGCGCCATCGCGATCATCACGCGCTGGCGCATGCCACCCGACAATTGATGCGGATATTCGCGCACCCGTCGCGCCGGCTCGGGAATTCCGACCAGGGTCAGCATCTCCACCGCGCGCGTTTCCGCCGCCGGCTTGTCGAGCCCCTGATGCAGCCGCAAGGTCTCGCCGATCTGCCGGCCGACCGTCAGCACCGGATTGAGACTCGTCATCGGCTCCTGGAAGATCATCGAGATGTCGTTGCCGCGGAGCTGACGCATCTCGCGATCGCTGAGCTGCAGCAGGTCCTTGCCGTTGAGGCGGATCGAGCCCGCGATCTTGCCGGGCGGCTCCGGGATCAGCCGCATCAGCGACATCGAGGTCACCGACTTGCCGCAACCGGATTCGCCGACGATCGCCAGCGTCTCGCCCTGATTGACGTGAAAGGACACGCCGTTGACGGCGCGATTGATGCCCGCGGGGGTGCGGAAATGCACCTGCAGATTATCGACCTCGAGCAACGCCATCACATCTGCTCCCGACGTCGTCTCATGGGGTCTTCGCCATGCGCGGATCGAGCGCATCGCGCAGGCCGTCGCCGACCAGGTTCACCGCGAGCACCGTCACGGACAGGAAGGCGGCGGGGAAGAACACGATGTAGGGCTTGACCTGCCATAGCGCGCGGCCCTCGGCCATGATGTTACCCCAGGACGGAATGGTCGGCGGCGTGCCGGCGCCGATGAAGGAGAGGATCGCCTCGGTGATCATGGCGCTGGCGCAAATGTAAGTCGCCTGCACCAGCATCGGCGCCAGCGTGTTCGGCAGGATGTGGCGCAGGATCACCATCGGCGTCTGCGTGCCTGACGTGACCGCGGCATCGACGTAGGGCTGCTCGCGCAGGCTCAGCACGACGCCGCGCACCAGCCGCGCGACGCGCGGGATCTCGGCGACGGTGATGGCGAGAATGACATTGCCGACGCTGCCCTTGGTCAGCGCCATCAGTGCGATCGCGAGCAAAATCGGCGGGATCGACATCAGCCCGTCCATGAAGCGCATCAGCACGCCGTCGGCCCAGCGCACGAATCCCGCGACGAGGCCAATGGCAAGTCCAGTGAACGAGGCGAACACGGCCACCGACAGGCCGACCGTCAGCGAGACCCGTGTGCCGTACAGCACGCGCGAATAGATGTCGCGGCCGAGCGCATCGGTGCCGAACCAGAAATCGGCGGACGGCGCACGCGTGCGCTTGGCCGGCGCAATTGCCGTCGGATCGACCGTGCCCAGATAAGGCGCCAGCACGCCGATCAGCACGAGGCACAAGAGCAGCGCACCGCCGATCGCGACTGTGGGGTGGTTGCGCAGGAAGCCGGTGACGCCGCGCCTGATCTTCACGGGCAGCAAGAGGTCCGGCAGGTGCGGCGCAACGACGAGGCCCGGCGGCGGCGCGGAGGTTGTTGCAATAGAGGCGGTCAATAGCGGATCCTCGGATCGACCAGCGTGTAGGTGACGTCGATCAGGAGATTGACGAGCACGTAGACGAAGCTGAACAGCAGCACGATGCCTTGAATCACCGGATAATCACGCCGCAGGATCGCATCGATGGTGAGCCGGCCGAGGCCGGGAATCGCGAACACGCTCTCGGTGACGACAGCGCCGCCGATCAGAAGCGCAATGCCGATGCCGACCACGGTCACGATCGGCACGGCGGCATTCTTCAGTGCATGCACGAACAGGATGCCGCCCTGCCCCAGCCCCTTGGCGCGCGCGGTGCGGATGTAGTCCTGCTGCAGCACCTCCAGCATCGCGGCGCGGGTGATGCGCGCGATCAGCGCGATGTAGACACAGCCGAGCGCAATCGCCGGCAGGATCAGGTTCCTCAGCCACGGCCAGACGCCTTCGCTGAGCGGCGTATAGCCCTGCACCGGCAGCCATTCAAACTTCAGCGCAAACACGTAAGCCAGGATGTAGCCGACCACGAACACCGGCAGCGAGAAGCCGAACACCGCAAACGTCATGATGGCGCGATCGATGAAGCTGCCCGCCTTCCACGCCGCGACGACTCCGAGCGGCACCGCGACGACGATGGTGAGCAGCAGCGTGACCAGCATCAGCGACAGCGTTGGCTCCAAGCGTTGCCCGATCATGGAAGACACAGGCAGGTTGGTGAAGATCGAGGTGCCGAGATCGCCGTGCAGGATGCGCCAGACCCAACTGCCGAACTGCACCAAGAACGGCCGGTCGAGGCCAAGACCGGCGCGGATACGCTCGACATCGGCCGGACTCGCCTGATCGCCGGCGATCACCGCGGCGGGATCACCCGGCGCGATGTAGAGCAGACTGAAAACGAACAGCGCGACGATCGCCATCACGGGCAATGTCGAGACAATCCGCCTTGCGATGTAGGAGAGCATGCGCCGTCACCGCGTCAGGCGGTCTTGGACACGCCCCAGAACTGAGGCAGCGGTCCCTTCTCGACTCCGGAGACGGTCTTGCGCCACGCCGTGTAGCCCAGGAAGAAGCCGGTCGGCGCGAACACGACGTCATCGAGCGCGGCCTTGTTGATGCGCTTGGCAGCTAGCTTCTCTTCGTCGAGGCTCTTGGCCTCGAACCAGCCGGTGATCTCCTTCTCCACCACCTCGCTGGTCGGCCACCCGAACCATGCCTTGTCGCCATTGGCGCGCAGCGCGGTGTAGGCCGCCGGATTGACGCAGTCCGCGCCGGCATGCCAGCTGTGGAACATGTTCCAGCCGCCTTGACCGGGCGGCGTCTTCTGCGCGCGGCGCGCACCGACGGTGCCCCAATCGGTGGCGACGAAATCGACGGTCATGCCGAGCTTCTTCAGCAGGTCCGCGGTGACGTCGCCCTGCGCCTTGGTGATCGGCTGGTCCTGCGCCACCACGCAGGTGACCGGCTCGCCCTTGTAGCCGCTTTCCTCCAAGAGCTTCTTGGCGGCCGTCAGATCACGCTTGACTTTGAGGATCTCGCCGCCCTCTTCGGTGTAGAGCGGCGTATCCGGCGTGAAGAAGCCGGGCAGCGGCTTCCACAGCGTGTCGTCGTCGCCGACGATCGCGCGCATGTAGTCCTCCTGGCTCAGCGCCATCAACAGCGCGCGCCGCGCCTTCACGTTGTTGAACGGCGGATGCAGATGATTGATGCGGAACGAGCCGACATTGCCGAGGGGATCGCCGATATCGACCGCGATGTTCTTGTTGCCCTTCAGCACCGGCACGAGGTCGGAGATCGGATTCTCCCACCAGTCGACCTCGCCATTCTGCAGCGCCGCTGCAGCGGTGGCGGGATCGGGCATCACGACCCATTCGACGCGATCGACCAGCATCGGCTTGCCGCCGGCGAGCCACGACGCCTTCTCCTGCCGCGGCACGTAGTCGGCGAACTTCTCGAACACGGCGTTCGCGCCGGGCACCCATTCGGCCTTGGCAAACTTCATCGGCCCGGAGCCGACATACGCGTCGATCTGCTTGAACGGATCGGTCTTGGCGATCCGCTCCGGCATCACGAAGGCGCAGGGCGCGTTGGCCTTGCCGAGCGCGAACAGCATCTTCGGGTACGGCTGCTTCAGCGACCACTTCACGGTCTTGTCGTCGACCGCGACCAGTTCGTTCTGGATCGCCTTGATCATCAAGCCCATCGGGTCACGCGCCGACCAGCGGGTCAGGCTCGCCACCACGTCTTTGGCGAGCACCGGCTCGCCGTCGTGGAATTTGAGACCGGGCCGCAGGCGGAAGGTCCAGACCAGGCCGTCGTCCGAAGTCTCCTCCGACTCCACCATCTGCCGCTGCGGCTTGAACGATGAATCGATGCCGTACAGCGTATCCCACACCAGCGCCGCGGCGTTGCGCACGACATATTGCGTGCCCCAGATCGGGTCGAAGTTTGCGAGGTTGGCCTGCGGCACAAAACGCAGCGTGCGCGCGGCCGCGCCTTGCGCGATCGCCGGCGCAGCAAATCCGCCCGTCAACGCCAGACCACTGGCGCCGGCCAGACTCTTCAACACCGTCCTGCGATCCATGATACCTCCAACCAAAGCAGACGCGACTGGCCGCCTGCGCTGCAAGCGGCATGCCAAAGGGATAGGCAACAGCACGGCGTATCAGCGGCGTGGCGCGACCTTCGAGCCGTCGGCCATCAGGGTTTGCCCCTTCTGCTCAACGATCGGGCCGTACGCGCGCGGCTGGCGGTGGACATCGAAATTGAAGATGGTCTGCTTTTAGGAGTTGCACAAATCCAGATCGCAGCGCGCCAGCGCGATCTCGTCGCCCTTGGTGGCGCAGGCTGCGACGATCTCGCCCGACGGCGCGATGATGCAGCTGCCGCCGATGTGATCGACGCCCTCCTCGATCCCCGCCTTGGCCACGCCGACCACCCAGGTGCCGTTTTGATAGGCACCGGACTGCATGACAAGCCGGTTGTGGAAGGTCGAGAGATCGTCATGCTCCGGCGCCAGCGGATTGTGCACCGGCGTGTTGTAGCCGATCAGCACCATTTCGACGCCCTGCAGGCCCATGACGCGATAGGTTTCGGGCCAACGGCGATCGTTGCAGACCGCCATGCCGATCACACCACCGAAGGCATCGGTAACGCCGAAGCGCACGCCAGGCTCGAAATAGCGCTTTTCCAGGTGCTGAAATTTTCGCCACGGCTCGTGCTCGGCGTGACCGGGCAGATGCACCTTGCGGTATTTGGCGACGATCGCGCCGCCCTTGTCGACGAGAATGGACGTGTTGTAGCGATGGACGACGCCGTCCTCGACAGTCAGCTCGGCGTAACCGAGGCAGAAGCCGATGCCGAGCTCGCGCGCGAGATCGAACAGGGTTCGCGTCTCCGGTCCCGGCATCTCGCGCTCGAAATAGGCGTCGATCTCGCGCTGATCTTCCATGTACCAGCGCGGGAAGAACGTCGTCAGCGCCAGCTCTGGATAAACGATCAAGTCGCAGCCATTGGCGTGCGCCTGGCGCATCAGCGATGTGAGCCGTGCCACCACCGCGCTGCGGCTCTCTTTCTTGGCGATCGGCCCAAGCTGGCCGATTGCGACGTTCACGAAGCGCGCCATGATATTTCCTCTGTTCGCGGCGATCCCGGTGCACGCACGCTGCATTACGGGCGTAGCGCAAGTTCCGGAAGCGGACATCGGCGCGTAGCACGCGGCGTGCCAACATGATCGTTCGTCCTCATTCCATCCATTTCGGAATCACCACATGACGAACCGATCCGAGCTCCGCCTCGCCTTGACCGGCGACAGCATTATCCAGCGCCGGCTGCTCACGCGCGAGGACAGCGGCTTGCGGCCGCTGTTCGATCTGATCCGCGGCGCCGACATCTCCTTCACCAATCTCGAAGTGCTACCGAACGATTTCGCCGGCGAACCTGCGTTCGAATGCGGCGGCACCCATTTCGGTGCACCCGCCTGGGTGCTGGATGAGCTGATCGACGCCGGCTTCGACCTGTTCGCAATGGCCACCAATCACAGCCTCGACTACGGCACGTCAGGACTGCTTCGCGCGATCGAGGAGATGGACAGGCGCGGCCTGAGCTATGCCGGCGTCGGCCGAAATCTCGAAGACGCGCGGCGCCCGGTCTACCACACCCATCCCAATGGCACGGTGGCCATGATCTCCTGCACCGCGACGCTCGCCAAGGGCCAGGAAGCCAGCGCGCAGCGACCGGACATGCAGGGCCGGCCCGGCGTCAGCCCGCTGCGTCACAGCACGGTCTACGAGGTCACGGCGCAACAGCTTGCCACTATCGCCGAGATGGCGGAGCAGCTCGGCATCGAAAGTTTTCGCAAGAAGGTCATCCAGCTCGGCTTTGCCTTTCCGCCTGACGATCCCGAGATCGTGGAGTTCGAGAAGCTGCAGTTTCGCGCCGGCGACCAGCCCGCGGTGCGGACACTGCCCAGGCCCGCCGACGTCGAAGGCATCGCGCGCTGGGGGCGCGAGGCGCGCGAGCTTAGCGACATCGTCATGGTCAGCCTGCACGCGCATGAATTCGGCGGCCATGAGGAAGTGCCGGCCGCATTCTTGCCGATCTTCGCGCGTCGCATGATCGACGAAGGCGCTCATCTCGTGGTCGGCCACGGGCCGCATCTGTTGCGCGGCATGGAGATCTATCAGGGGCGGCCGATCTTCTACAGCCTCGGCAATTTCATCGGCCAGAACGAGCTGGTGCCGCGCCTGCCGGCCGACGCCTATGAGCGCTTCCGCGCTGACCCTGAGCTCACGCCGGGCATGGTGTTCAACCAGCGTGCCGACAACGACCGCAAGAGCTTCCCGTCCGACCGCCGCTTCTGGGAAACGGTGGTGCCGGTCTGCCGCTTCAGTGACGGCCGGCTCGTTGGCTTGGAGATCCATCCGGTGACGCTCGGGCTCGGCAGCAAGCGCCATCTGCGCGGCCGCCCCCGGCTTGCCGTCGGAGACGAGGGCCGCCGCATCCTCGACCGCTTTGCCGCTCTCTCCAAACCGTACGGCACGCGCCTTGCGCTCGGCACCGAGACCGCGACGCTGGCGGCGTGAATGTGAGATGTTATCCATCATTTGATCTATCAAAACATGCCGTACGCACCGTGACCGCCAGGCAACCCCATGATAGAGCTCGGCTGCAGAAGTCCCGTTCAGGAAGCCGACTCATATGGATCATCCGCTCGATCGCCCGATCTGGTCCGCGTTGACCACCCGGCAGGCTTCCTGCGCGCAGGTCGCGGACGGCATACGCCGCTTCGATCCCGCCTTGGGTCCGTTCGGCGCGAGCGCAGAGGGCACTGCAGACAGCCTTGCCGGACTTGCTGCGCTCGTGCCCGAGGGTGGGCATGTCGCCCTGCTGTTCGATGAGCAGATTGCGCCGCCGCCCGGTCTCGTTCTCCGCCTCGCAAAACCCGTCGTGCAGATGATTGCCGGAGAGATCGGGAGCCCGCCTGTCCCTTGCGATTTCCAGGAGCTGACCCCAGCCGACGCACCGGAGATGCGGACGCTCGCCGGCCTGACCAAGCCCGGCCCCTTCGTCGAGCGGACGCATGAACTCGGCCGCTTCGTCGGCATCCGCCATGAAGGCCGGCTGGTCGCGATGGCGGGCGAGCGGATGCGGCCGCAGGGCTTCACCGAGATCAGCGGCGTCTGCACCCATCCCGATCATCGCGGGAAGGGCCATGCCGCAGCGTTGATGCGCGAAGTGGCGCGCGCCATTGTCGCGCGAGGCGAGACGCCCTTCCTGCACGCCTTTGCCGACAATACGAACGCGATCGCGCTCTACGAACGGCTCGGCTTCGTCACTCGCTGGCAGCCCATGCTGATGGTGTTCGAGCGGGCGTAGGCGATCGACCAGCTTGGCGCGAAGCATCCGCCACGCCGTTCAGCCCGCCGATCGATTGAAGAGATTCGTCATCTTGACGCCGACCTGATTGGCGTTTTCGGCAGCGGCTGCGAGTTGCGCCTGGAAATATTCAATCTCGATCCGCAAGGCTTCCGGAAAGTCCTTGGCACGTAAGAGCCTGTCGACGAACGCATGATTGGCCGCAACCTGGCGCTCGATATGCGCCCTGAACGAACCGACCTGATCCTCGCGGAAGTTCGGAAAGCTTCGCATGGTCTTCTCGATCAGGTCGAGGTAGTTTTGTGTGGCACTCCGCGATCTCTCGAGATTCTCGATCATCATGGTGCGAACAACGTCGAAGGGGTTCTTATCGCTTTCCATGGCGCGCTCCCGCTCTCGCCGAACATTGATGTACGAGAGATGGGACGACAGTCTCAATGTTGATCTAGATCAAGCCCGAGGGCTGGCGCCGGCAAGGCCCTGCGTGTTCTAAGGATGGCTGCGGCGTAAGTCGACTATCGGGCACTGACCTCGTAGATCGGCGTGGAGAACGATGCCTCCGTGGGGCCCTCGGGCCACCAGATTTTCTTGCGCCAAACGGCTAAATTCATCCGCGCATTCAATCATATGATGCGTGTAAAGACGTCGCCCGAAAAATATTTCATTTCTTATTTACAGAAATTTATGTTAGCTTGCCCCATCCCGCCTCGTTGAAGGGGCGTACGCGCGATCGTCACGATACGTGAGGCGGGGAGCGGTGGGCCGCATGCGATCGCAGCATCCTTCGATGCCGACGAACGATCGTCGTGCGGACGGCCAAGCCGTGTGGTCCTGGCATCCCGGTGCTGATGCCCCGCGCAATGCACGAGCATTGTCGCGGACACGATGATGCCAAGCATCGTCGCGAATACGGGGGCAAGAAAGCCGGTCCCCGGGGAGAGCGCGGAGTAAACCGTAAATCCACCGCGCAGGGAAGGCCGGGAGTTTCGGCCAGACCTGTGGTGACTGCCGCCTGCTTTTTTCTGCAGGCGGGCCATGGGCGAGGCCAACGCCCGGTCTTCCCTGCGCCCTCTCGTTTCGGAGGGCTTCATCTCGCAAAGCTCGGACGCGAAACGCGCCGCGAGGATGCGGAAACGTGTCATCGCGAGGAGCGACAGCGACGACTTGTCCGCCATAGCCTGAAGGGCGACGGCGGAAGCGATCCAGAATCGCGCTGATGCGAAGAAGGCTGGAATGCTTCGCTTCGCTCGCAATGACGGTGTAAGGCAAGCCATGGTCAGCGGGCATGGCAGCTCGCCGCCTTTTGACTTTGGCGATCGAGACGAAGCGGGCGACCATCGCGTCCGAAACAATCCGAGAGGAGCTGATGATGAACGGTGCAGACCTTTTGGTCGCCGCGTTGGAGAACGAGGGCGTCACGCAGATTTTCGGCGTGCCCGGCGAGGAAAATCTCGACGTGGTCGAGGCGCTCAGGCGCTCCAGGATCGAGCTGGTGCTGACCCGGCACGAGCAGGCGGCCGCGTTCATGGCCGCCACCCACGGCCGCCTCACGGGCAGGCCTGGCGTATGTCTCGCCACGCTCGGCCCGGGCGCGCTGAACTTCACCACCGGCGCCGCCTATGCATTGCTCGGCGCCATGCCGATGGTGATGATCACCGGACAGAAGGGCATCCTGACCCGCAAGCAGGCCGGATTTCAGATGGTCGATACGGTGTCCACGATGACGCCGCTGACCAAGATGACGCGGCAGATCGTGAGCCCCGCGACCATCCCTGCGATCGTGCGCGATGCCTTCCGCGTGGCGCAGCAGGAGCGGCCGGGCCCGGTGCATCTGGAATTGCCGGAGGACATCGCCGGCGCGGAAGCGGCTACGATGACGCCGATCTCGCCGCACCCGATCGACATGCCGGAGGCGCAGCCTGCGGCGCTCGATCGCGCAGCGGAGCTGATCGGGGCCGCACAGCGTCCGCTCATCATGCTCGGTGCCGCGGCCAGCCGGCCGCGCCTCGCCGCTTCATTGGCGGACTTCGTGAGACGCCTGCAGATCCCCTTCTTCAACACGCAGATGGGCAAGGGATCGGTCGCCGGCGGCTCCGGCCTTTACATGGGCACCGCAGCGCTCTCCGAGCGCGATTACGTTCACGATGCGGTCGACCGCGCCGATCTGATCATCGCGATCGGCCATGACACCGTCGAGAAGCCGCCATTCCTGATGGGACCCGGCGGGCCGACGGTGCTGCATGTCGGCTATCTGCCGGCGACGGTCGAGTCGGTGTTCTTTCCCCACGCGGAGCTCATCGGCGACGTCGGTCCAAGCCTGAAACTTCTCGCCGACCGGCTCGAGGGCAAGCTGCCGAATGCTGGCGCGCTGCTGCCCTTGCGCGCGGAGATCCTGCGCCACATCGAGGACCGCGCCGAGGAGAGCCGCTATCCGCTGACGCCGCAGCGGATCGTCCATGACGTGCGCCAGGTGATGCCGGAGGATGGCATCGTCTGTCTCGACAACGGCATGTACAAGATCTGGTTTGCCAGAAACTACCGCACCCGCGTCGCCAACACGCTGCTCCTGGACAACGCGCTCGCCACCATGGGCGCAGGTCTACCCTCGGCGATCATGGCCGCCTTGCTCAATCCCACCCGGCGGGTGATGGCGGTGTGCGGCGACGGCGGCTTCATGATGAACTCGCAGGAGCTGGAGACCGCGGTGCGGCTGCGCTTGAATCTTGTCGTACTGATCCTGCAGGACAATGCCTATGGCATGATCCGCTGGAAGCAGGGCGTCGACGGCTTCCCCGATTTCGGCATGACCTTCGGCAATCCCGATTTCGTCACCTACGCGCAGGCCTATGGCGCCAAGGGCAGCCGGGTCGAAACGGCCGACGGGCTGGTGCCGACCCTCAACGCCGCGTTCGACGCCGGCGGCGTGCATCTTGTGACCGTGCCCGTGGACTATTCGGAAAACATGCGCGTGCTGGTCAAGGAGCTGCACGCGCATGCGCCGAAGGGCGAGGCTTGAATGCGGGCAGCGTACTATGCTCGACGTACGCGCTGCGCGGGCAACGAATGATCTCTCGTCGTCTGCGCATCGCAGCCGCTCGATTGCAGAGCGGCGGTGCACCTCAACTAGACGGGTTCGTCGGGCCGATATTCATCGCGGCTACGCCTTGCTCGCAGCGTCGCCACCGCGATCCTGCACCATTGGCCGCCGCCAACGATGTGCAGGACCCCTCCGCGTCCCTGCACCAATCCAGCCTCGTTCCGATCCGGTGGCGTGAAGCGCCACCGGCCTCGAAAGCGCGCTTCGCCGTCAACGAGATGAAGCATGGCGAGCCTCGAGGAATCCTCTTTGTAGCCGCCCGCGAGCAGCACGTGGTCGCCATCGACCGCGAGCGTGCGGGCGCCGGCAACGTCGTTGCGCCAATGCGTGATCACTCCCTGCTCGATCCGCGCGATCGGAAAATCTGTGTAGAAGCACGTCCACGGCACCGCACCGTCGAGAGCCATGGCGTAACAATCGGAAATGAAGAGCTCATTGTCCGTCGTATTGAAGCTCCAGATGACTTGGCCGTCAGTGTTGAAACGAGCAATGCCGGCTTCGGCGGTATCAGAACCTCCGAATACGCCTTCGTCGAAATAGCCGGCCCAGATGGTGCCATCGGTCGCGCACTGAACGTGGGTCATATAGCCGCCCATGGCGAAAGCGCCGGCTGGCGCGCCGTCGGCGGCATAGAACCGTGCATCGAGATCGTAAGGCGGCAGGGTGGGCGGCGACACGACCAACCATCGTCATCGGGCAAACGATCGACTTTCGGCCAGCGGCCGGCCGGGACTTCAATAGGCGCACTCTCTTTGGCGCCGTCGAATGTGCTCAATCGCAGCCGCGCCTCGGCAGAGCCAGGCCGTCGTCCGAGAATATCTTCATCGGTGCGGAGCAGCGCCAGCTCGCCGTTCCAGAGCACGGCATAGCCATAGTCGAACCAGCCATCCGGCGGTCGCGGCAAGAGCGTGGTCGAAGTTGGAATGATATCGTGGGTCACCGCATGATCGGACCACAACCGCGGTGGTCCTGCAACTGCTTGCTAACGCACGATGTCAGCGAGCCTCAGCTCACGCCGCCCGCGCCATCTCCCAGCGTGCCGAAGCATAGGTCGATGGATGATAGGCGAGATGCGGATTTGCAGCCGCGTCGCGGGCGACGAAATGCGGTGGCGGCCTTCGATAGGCTCATCCTTGGCGGCTGCGTTCTCGATGCCGCGCGCCCTGCATGGCGCGATGCGGCGAAAGACGCCGCCCGGTTGTTAGGCAGGCGTGATTGTCCGCTGCGCGGCCGGTGTCGATCGGGATTAATGGTAGACGCGGCCTTCCAACAGCGAAGCCACGCTGATCCTGCGCCACTTGCCGTCACCGATAAGGTGCAAAGTCGCGCCGCGGCCCTGCATCAGCCGCGCTGTGTTCCGATCGGGCCGACGAAATGCCCACATACCGACCTGACGCGCATCATCGCCATCCAGGCGCAAGAGAGCCAACCGCGACCTGTGCTCACCGTGAGCGCCAACGAGCAGGACATGATCGCCGTCGACCGCGAGCGCGTCGGCGCCGTCGATGTTGTGCCGCCAATATCGTACAACTCCCTGCGCGATCCTGACGATCGGAAAGCCCGGCATGAAACAACTCCAGAGTGTCGCGCCTTCGAGCGTGAGCGTATAGCAATCTTCGACCGGGAGACGGCGACCTTCTTGATCGTCGAATCTCCACAGCAGCCGGCCATCCGCATCGAAACACGCAATGCCGGCGCTGGAGATGGTCGTATCCCTGCCAAGGACGCTTGCGTCGAAATAGCCGACCCACATGGTGTTATCGGCAGCGCACTGAATGCGGGTCACATAGTTGCCGATAGCAAAGGCGCCTGCCGGCGTCCCGTCGGGCATATACAGCCGCGCGTCGATGTTGGAAGCCGGCTCGAGCGGGTCCGATACCACCAGCCATCGTCCGTCCTCCAGGCGATCGACCAAGGCCCAACGGCCGACCGGCACCTCGATCCCGGCGCTTTCCTTTCGCCGTCGAATACGCTCAATCTCAGCCGCGCGCCACTAAGATCGGGTTGCGCCGGTTGGTTACCGCCTTGCCTCCTCGCGTCGTACCAGCGTGCGAGCGCGGAGTGAATGTCACGATCGGTGCGGAGCAGCGCCAGCTCGCCGTTGCAGAGCACGGCATAGCCATAGTCGAACCAGCCATCCGGCGGTCGCGGCAAGAGCGTGATCGAAGTTGGAATGATGTCGTGGGTCACCGCATGATCGGACCACAACCGCGGTAGTCCTGCAACTGCTTGCTAATGCACGATGTCAGCGAGTCTCAGCTCACGCCGCCGCGGCCATCTGCCAGCGCGCCGAAGCATAGGTCGACGGATGATAGGCGAGATGCGGATTTGCAGCCGCATCGCGCGCGACGAAATAATCCTCGAGCTCGCTCACCGCACGCTCTTCCCAGAGCTGCGCCTGCTCCAGCAGCGAGATGCGCTGGTGTGGGCGGCGCGCTGCCGTCTGCCGATACAGAGACGCGATGGTGCGATAGCGCCGCACGTTTTCCAGAACCGCCTGTCCGTTGATCGCCATGGATACTCTCCCCACTCCGTTCCCCTCAGGACACCGCAAAAGTGCACTGACACGATTTTCCAAATCGCTAACGGACGCTCCCAGCGAACGGGATGGTTGGCGAACTGTTGCTGCCGCGCCGCCGCGACCGGCCGCTCTGGCATTAACCGTGTTTCGCAAAGAACCGGACCTGTCGCCGCCGCGCGACATCGCGGCGATGCGGCGGTCACGGCGCGGAATCGGAGGTCGCGATGGCGTGGATCAGGAGCAGCGTGCCGAACAGGATGAACAGGGCGAACGCCTGAAATTCGCGGAAGGACATGCCGACCACACGCAGCAGCCAGCCGGCCGGCAAGCCCATCGCCACCAGGACAAGGAAAACGGCGACGGCCACGAAGAGGCCGTCGAGGACTTTCAGCGCGAGGATCTTGGACGTCATCGGGCGCTCCTGCTAGCGCGCCCGATCGCCGCGCACCTCGCGCGGCGTCTGGCCGTATTGACGGCGGAAGCGGCGGTTGAAGTAGGAGAGGTCGCCGAAGCCGACGTCATAGGCGATGGTCGCGATCGCCGCCTGGCTCGATGCCGGCTCGCACAACAGCCGATGCGCGCGCGACAGCCGCAGCCGGGTGAGGAAATCCGAGAAGGTGGTACCGTCGGCCTCGAACAGGCGCTGCACATAGCGCGGCGTGACATTAAGCTTCGCCGCCACGGTCGTGATCGAGATGTCGCGGCGGTGGCTGTTGGTGACGATGAAGGACTTTGCCAGCCGCAGGCGGGCGGCGCGCAATCCGCGCGCCCGCACCGTGTCGGCAAAATCGGCCGCCGGCCCGATCGTCAGCGCCAGCAGGTCCTGCACATGCCGGACCGAGAGGTTGAGCAATTGCGGATCGACCGATCCGCCGGCGTTCATCAGCCAGCTCGCATAATTGTCGAGCAGCTTGAGCGCGCCATGCGCCGCCGGGATCGGCCGCATCAAGGCGTCGTCGATGCCGACCACCGCGGCTTCGATCGCCACCCGCGGCACCAGCAGCGTGAACGATCTGCCCTCGCTGGTGCGCTGAAACGAGGTGGCCTCGCCGCCGCTCAGGATGATGGCTTCACCCTCGCGCAGGACATGCGATCGGCCTGCCGACTCGATCAGCGCCGAGCCGGCGCGGTTGATCGCCACCACGACGTCGTCATTGCCATCGGCGAGATAGCGGCCATTGCGGGACACGCGCACCGGCGAAGCCTGCGCCTCCATCAGCTGGAGGCCGGGCAGAGTCAACGCCCGGTTGCGGGCTTCGAAGATGACGTCCGGCGCCGGCTCCAGGTCGACGCGGAGCATCAGCTGTCCATAATGCTCGCGCCAGACGGCGGCGCGATCGGACTCGGGGATGAGGTCGGTCGAGAATTCAACGATACGAGGGCTTATCTCTGTCATAGGTCAAACCAAACGATTGAAAGCCAATCCCCCTGCAGCGCCCTCAACCGCCAGCCTGATACCGGCTCCTCGCCCTGGACGCGTCCCCCGATCAGAGGACAAAATTCGGCGCGGCAGTGCCGAGTGTGGGATGGATCACGTTCGGTCGCCCTGGCCCCGGCGATAGTCGCCGTCGTCCAAGACCTGGCGTCGCGGGCGATGATCCTGATGCCTGCATCGCAAACCAACGAGGCACGGGATGAAACTGTCTGGACGCTGCTTTTGCGGCGCTGTCGAAATCGAGGTTTCCGGCGCGCCGGAAGCGATGGGCTACTGCCACTGCAGCTCATGCCGCTCCTGGTCGGGCGGCCCGGTCAATGCCTTCACCCTCTGGAAACCGGAGATGGTGCGGATCACATCCGGCGCCGAGCACGTCGCCATGTTCCAGAAATCCAGCCTGAGCCAGCGGCAATACTGCGCGAAGTGCGGTGGCCACCTGATGACCACGCATCCGCCGCTCGGCCTGATCGACGTGTTCGCGGCCACGATTCCGGAGCTGAAATTCGCGCCGGCGGTGCACGTGAACTACGCGGAGACGGTGCTGCCGATGCGGGACGGGCTGCCCAAGCTGAAGGATTTTCCGAGCGAATTCGGCGGGTCGGGCGAGATGGTCAACGAGTGACCCGATCGAGAGGGGCGCGGGAATGGCTCCACCCCGGGCCCCTCAATTCAAGCGGTGAGCCGCTTGTCGAAGCGAACGGCGCGCCAATCCGAGGCGCGCGCGGCCGCAAAGCCCGCTCCGCGTGCGAGCCGCCGCATCGCCTCGTTCGTCTTCAATGTTTCCCCGAACAGATCGAAATGACCGAGGCTGACCGCGCGGGCCTGCACCGCCGCCAGCAGCGCAGCGCCCAGCCCGCGGCGCTGCCAGCGATCGGCGACCGAGATCGCGAACTCGCCCCACCGGGCGTCCCGGTCGAACGCGTAGCTGGCCTCGCCGACGATCCCGTGGCCTGCATCCGCACGCGTCTCGGCAATCAGTGTGAAGCGATCGCCGCTCCGGCTTGGCGCCAGACAATCATGTGCGATCGTCCCCACATTGCCGACGGCACCCATGAAACGGTTGTGACGCGAGCTTTGCGACAAGGTTCCGAAGTGGTCGGTCAGGCCATCGACGTCGTGAACGGTCGCCGTGCGGATCCAGATCGGCCAGGGAAGCGCGCGGGCACACAACCCGACGATCGACATGGCCATGCGTGGTCTCCTCGGCTCCAGCGGCCACAGGGCGCGCGGCAACGATCGCAATCATCCATCAGGCCGCGCCATCGCGCTTGGACGGCGCCGCCAATGATCCGGCTTCAAGCGAAATCGGGCCATGCCGGTGGCGCCGGTCAGGGCCTATTGAACCGAAGGTCACCGGGGACGACCCAATGAAAGGACCCGCGCCCGAGCGGGCTCATCGGACGACATGTCGGCGCGGCACCAGCATCGCGCGGTTGCGGGATGAGGTGACGGCATTGAGCGAGTCCTACGCGCAGGCAGTCGAGGCGATCTACACCGGCTTCATCGAGACGGACGGCATCGCGCCCGTGCTCGACGTGCTCAACCGGGTGATGGCAGGCGGCGGCGCGACGTTCGAGGTGATCGACAAGGCCACCCAACGCCCCACGGCATTTCACAGCGTCGGGCTGCCGTCGACCGCGAGGCCGGACTATCTGGCGCATTTTGCGTCGCTGAGCCCACGGCTGCCGACGGTGCTCGCGCAGCGCCAGGGCAGCGTGAGCTGGGACTATCAGATCCTCGGTGAGGACGCGATGGCGCGCGACCCGTTCTATGCGGAGTTTCTGCCGCGGGTCGGGCTGCGCTACTTCATGTCCACCGTCGTGGAGCAAACCTGTAACCGCCTCACGGTCGTGACGATCCAGCGCACGCCGCGGCAAGGACATGTCGGCGAACGGGAGATCGCGATGATGCAACGTCTCGGTCCACATCTCCAACGCGCCTACCAGACGAGGGTGCGCCTGGACGCAGGCCCACGCCGCGAAGGCCTGTTCGAGCACGCGCTCGATCTCCTGAGCGACGGCGTCGCGTTGCTGCGTCGCGACGGCGGCATTGTCTATCTCAACGAGGCGCTGCGGCTGCTGGCCGGCCGCGAGAAGGACTTCCGGATCAACCGCGATGCGATCGAATTCGTCGCGCCCGAGCTGCGCAGCCGGTTCGCCGCCGCGCTGGCGGCCGTGGAACGGATCGACGATCCCTCGGCCGCCTTGCTGCCCGCGGACTTCGCCGTGCCGCGCGAGCACGGATTGCCGCCCTACACCATCTCGGTGCGGCCGCTGCGTGCTGGCCAGGATCACACCGAGCAGCACGAAGGGGTGGCGATGCTGCTGGTGCATGATCCGTTGCAGCAGCACGTCTCCACGGTGCGGATGCTGCAGGAACTCTACGGCCTGACCAATGCGGAGGCGCATCTGGTGCAGGCGCTGAGCGCCGGCCTGACCGCGGTCGCCTATGCGAAAAGCCGCGGCGTCAGCATCACCACCGTGTATACGCATCTGAAGCGGACGCGGGAGAAGACCGGGTGGCGCAGCGTCGCCGAGCTGACGCGGCGCTTTCACGAGCTCTCGGTGTCGCTACGTGCACATTAGCGCTGCGCCGCCAACGCGCTCAGCGCTTCGCAGATGCGCGCGATGACGGCCGTGTAGTCCCGGCTGGCGTCCTGACGGAACAGCCGCACGCTCGGATACCAGGGGCTGTCGTCGCGGCCGAGCAGCCAGCGGTAGTCCGGCGTATGCGGCAGCATGATCCAGGTCGGCTTGCCGAGCGCGGCGGAAAGATGCGCGACGCTGGTGTCGACCGTCAGCACCAGATCGAGACAGGAGATCAGGGCCGCGGTGTCGACGAAGTCGCCGATATCAGCCGTGAGATCGACGATGGCAGGAAATGCCGCGAGAACAGCGCGATCCGACGGCCGCACGTCCTTCTGCAGGCTGACGAAGCGCGCATCGAGATCAAGGACCGGCGCCAGCCGCTGCAAGGGCAGCGAGCGGTTGTGATCGTTGAGATGCGCCGGGTTGCCTGACCACACCAGGCCGACGCGCAAGCGGTCATGTGGCCCGAGCCGGTCCTCCCAGTGCTGCAGGCGGTCCTGCGCCGGCGCCGGCAGATAGGATGGCGCGGCCGGAATCGTGTCCAGCCGCGTGGCGAACGCCAGCGGCAGGCTCGACAGCGGGCAATGAAAATCGGTTGCCGGCACCGGGTCGAGGCCGCGCCTCAGGCAGGCAGCGACACCGGGGACATTCGCGAGCAGCGGCTGCAGCACCGAATCGACCTCGAGCAGCACGCGCGCGCCCTGCTCTGCGACCATCGTGGCGTAACGGCTGAACTGGATGGTATCGCCGAGGCCCTCGTCGCTGTGCAGCAGGATGGTCTTCCCGGCGAGCGGCGCATCGGCCAGCCAGAGCGGCACATCGAAGCTGCGCTCGACGAAGCCAACCGCGCGGCATTTGCGACCCCATTCGCGGGCTGCCCAGCCGGCGGCGAAATCGCCGACCAGGAGCCGAAACAGCGCCGCATTCCAATGGGCATCGGCAAGATCCGGCTTTAGCGCGATCGCCCGGTCGAAGCTTGCGAAGGCCTCTTCGAAGCGATGCAGCTCGGCGAGCGAGGTGCCGCGGTGATTGTGGAATTCGGCAAAACCGGGCCGGATCGCGATCGCCTTGTCGAAGGCCGCGATCGCATCGTCGTGGCGACCGAGATTTTGCAGGATGCAGCCGAGGCTGTTGGCGATGTCGGGATCGCGCGGCGCCAGCGCATGCGCCCGCTCGCCGCTCGCAAAGGCCTCCTCATAGCGACGGAGCCGGCGCAGCGAGATCCCCTTGAAACATAACACGCCGGCCTGGTCTGGCTTGTGCCGCAGCGAAAGATCAAAACGCTCGATCGCGGCATCGTAGCGCTCGGCTTCGAAACGGAGCAGACCGGCCGCGTTGGCGGCATCGACATGGCCGGGCGCGAATTTCAGCACCTGCTCGAAGGCGAGCACCGCCTCGTCGCGGCGATCCTGCGCCTTCAGCACCTCGCCGAGCTGATGCCACAACTCGGCATTCTCGGGCGCGAGCTGCAATGCACGGTCATAGGCTTGCGCGGCTTCACCGAAGCGGCCCTGCCGTCGCAACAGGCCGCCGAGCTGCCGCCAGCTCTCCAGCACGTCGGGCTTGATCTGCAGGGCGCGGTCGTAGGCCTTGATCGCCTCGTCGAAGCGGTTGCACAGCTGCAAGGCCTCGCCGAGGTCGGAGAAATAGTCCGCGACGGTCGGATCCTGGGTGATGGCGCGGGCAAACCATTCGATCGCGAGCTGCTGGCGGCCCAGAGCCAGGCAGACCCGGCCCATCGCATGCAGCGCGTTGGCGTGGCCGGCGTCGAGCGTCAGGGCCTTGCGGCACGCGGCCTCGGCGTCGGCCGGCTGGCCGGCCTGGAGCAGCCGCAGCGCGCCGGCGCAAAGGGCTTCGGGTGTCTGCTCGGGTTGCGGGGGCGCCGCCTTTGCGGAGAACTTGCCGGCGGTCCGGCGCTGCTGGCGGCTCATCGACACTCTCGGAGAGGATCCTGCAAGCAGCACTAGATGATTCCCGAACACCCGAGAAGATTGCATGCGCTGCAGTGCGGGCGCGAGCGACGGCGACGGCGCTACAGGCTCGGCGCGGGCTCCAGCGGCAGCGCTGCGAGGCCGCCGAAGCGACGTTCGCGGCCGCGGAACGAGGCGAGCGCCTCGGCGAGGTCCTCGGCATCGAATTCGGGCCACATCCGCGGCGTGAAGTGCAGCTCGGCGTAGGCACCTTCCCAGAGCAGGAAATCGGACAATCGCTGCTCTCCCGAGGTGCGGACGATGAGGTCGACGTCGCGCAGGCCCACCTCGCCGGTGATCAGTGCCGAAAAAGTTTCGCGGTCGAGGCTTGCAACACTGCGCGCCTTCGAGGCGGCATTCAGGATGGCGTCCCGCGCCGAATAATCGACGGCGATGCGCAGGTGCAGTGTCGTGCCATTAGCGGTCGCGGCTTCGGCCCGTCCGATCGCGGCGGCAATGCCGTCCGGCAGGCGGTCGCGTCGGCCGATCACGGTGAGGCGGACGCCGTTCCGCACGAGGCTTTGCACCTCCCTGGCGAGATAGACGCGGAGCAGCGTCATCAGTCCCGCGACCTCGGCGCGCGGCCGCCGCCAATTGTCGGTCGAGAACGCATAGAGCGTCAGCGTGCCGACGCCCTGGTCGGGCGCCGCCTCGACCACGCGGCGGATCGCCTCGACACCGGCCTCGTGGCCGCGCAGCCGCGACAGGCCGCGGCGCGTCGCCCAGCGGCCGTTGCCGTCCATGATGATGCCGACGTGCAGCCTTTCATCCGGCAAGGTCGGCGACCGCGGCTCAGAAATACTTTGCATTACAAAGCTCCATGACGAGAAAGGGCAAATTGGAATTGGCAGGACATTCAGGTCTGCAGGACGCCGAGCTGGGATGGCGCGGCATGCTCCCTGCCTGCGGCCCGGGCGGCATCGCGCACCAGCCCTTCGAGCACGGCGAGATAGTCGAGGAAGCGGCGGCGGCCGGTCTTGGTCAGGCGGCAGGTGGTGTGCGGACGATTGCCCTCGTAGCCCTTGGTGACCTCGACCAGGCCGGCTTCCTGCAGCACCTGCAGGTGGCGCGAGAGGTTGCCGTCGGTCAGGCCGCAGAGCTGCTTGAGGTCGGCGAAGGCCAGCCCCTTCGGGTGGCCCATCAGCGAGGTCATAAGGCCGAGCCGCGCTTTCTCGTGAATCACGCGATCGAGGCCGTCGTAGGAAAACGGCGCGCTGTTCTCACTCTTCGACATCAGCCTCTCCGGACGCAAAATACAGGATCGCCGCCATCAGCCCCTGCCCGATCGCGAACGGCAGGCCCATGGTCCAGGGCGATAGAACGTGAGTGGTGCTGGCGAGCAGCAGCACGGCAAAGCCCGCCAGGAAATACCAGGCGCCGGCCAGCGCCACCGTGCGCGGCAGCGACCGCACCGAAGCGAACACGCCGAGCGATGTCAGCAGCTGCCACAGCCCGGGCAGCATCCACAGCGTTTCAGGCGCGAATTTCCACAGCAGCACCGCCAGCAGCACGCCGGCGACGCCGGCCGGTAGGAACTGCTCCACCGCCTGGTGGATCATCACGTCCGCGAGCCCCGAATGATGCCGGCGCGAGCGCGCGCGCATCTCGATGCCGATCATCGACAGCGAGATGACGGCGGCGGCGGCCCAGCCGAGCAGAAACATCAGCGGCTGCCCGGTGGGGTCAACGAGGTAAATGTGCTGCAGCAAGGTGGTCAGCAGTGCGACCGCCGCGGTGGCAGCCATTGTCGCCGGTCCGTAACCGCGAAACGCCGTTCCCGCAGCGAGCTGGCTGCGAATGGCGATGATGTCGGCAAGCGCCTTGTCCAGATCGCTCATCTCAAACCTTGACCGAAACGCCGGCCGTGCCGACCCGGCTCGAACTTTGTGATGCAAAGTATATCGCATCGCAAAGTCAATGCAAGCCGGCGGAAAGCGCCGCGATAATGCCGACAAGCCGTGATGAGCTCGCAAAAGACACGCCACTTCCAGTTGCCTTGGCTAGAACGAACAGGGTACAATGCGGCTGGTTCGGGTCAGGGGACGTTCATGTTCAGGGCATTCGTGGCAGCCTGCCTGTTGCAGGCGGCAATCATCTCCTCCGCGCTGGCGGCGGGGCCTTATGGCAGCATCAAGATCGGCGGTTGGGTCGGCGGTGCCTTTACCGACGACAAGACAGGCGCGTTCTCGCACTGCGCCGCGACGACCGCCTATGCCAGCGGCATCATCCTGGTGATCGGGCAGAATTCCGCTAATTCGTGGCTGCTCGGCTTCGCCAGTCCGGCGTTCAGCTTCACCACCGGCCAGAGCATCCCGATCGACGTTATTTTCGACGGGCAATCGGCGGCAAGGATCTTCGCCAATGCCAATTCGAAGATCATGATGACCGCGATCCTCCCCCTGAACGTCGCGCGCACGCTGCAGAGATCCAGCCTGATGGCGGCGACGACCGGCGGCAATACCTACCAGTTCAACCTCACCTCGACCGGCCCCTTGCTGCCGGTACTCGCCAACTGCGTCGCCAAGATCAAGGCTCAGGGGATCGACAGCGCCGGCGATTTTTCGGTGGCCAGACCCGTTGCCGCGAAATCGGACGCGCCTCCTGCCGACAAGGGCGCGAAACCTGTCAAGAGCGGAGGCGGCGGCAAGACCGGCACCGGCTTCGTGGTGAGCTCGAACGGGCACATTGTCACCAACAACCACGTGATTTCGGGCTGCGGCGAGATCCGCGGCAATCTCACCGGCGATGCGCCGGCGACACTGCGCGTGGTGTCAGCCGACGAGTCCAACGATCTCGCGCTGCTGCAGGGCCCCGCCGCCTCGTTCAAGGACTACGTCAGGATCCGCGACCGTACGCTTCGGTCAGGCGATTCCGTGGTCGCGATCGGATTCCCCTATCACGGCCTGCTCACTTCCGACTTCACCGTGACGACCGGCATCGTCTCGTCGCTGAGCGGCGTCCTCAACGACAGTCGCTTCCTGCAGATCACCGCAGCGGTGCAGCCCGGCAATTCCGGCGGTCCGCTGCTCGACACCTCCGGCCAGATCGTCGGCGTGGTCTCGGGCAAGCTCGACGCGCTGAAATTCGCCCGCGCCACCGGTAACATCCCGGAGAACATCAACTTCGCGATCAAGACCGGAGCGCTGCGCGACTTCCTCGACAACAGCGTGGTGCCGTACCAGACCGCGGAATCGAAGGGCGATCTCAAGACGCCCGAGATCGCCGGCAATGCCCGCGCCTACACTCTGCTGATCACCTGCTCCGCGGCCGAGCAGGCAGAGAAGAAGTGATGCGCCTGCTGGCGTGAAGCCTCATGCCTGATCGTCTCGCAGGCTCTTGAACGAAAAAAGCGCTGTCAGGAATGACAGCGCTTTTAAAACCTTTGAGCTCAGTCGCAAGTCACTCAGTAGTGGGCCGGACGAGGTCCCGACTGGTAGTACGGCCCGCCGCGATAGGCCCTCTCGAAAGCGACCCGCGGATTGATGCCGCAGCCGACATTGCGCCCGGACGCGCTGGCCTGGCACTGCGCGAAGGTCTGATAGGAGCACTCGCCGGGATAGCCGACGCCCCGGCCCTGCACGCACCAGGGATAATCAAAGGCGGCCGCAGGCACCGTGCCGGCCACGCTCGCAAAGCCCGCCCCGACCAGGGCCACTGCCGTCAAAACCATCTTACGCATGATGTTTATTCCTCCGTGCCGCGCCGCAATCGACCACAACCTCGTGTTCGAAAAACGGCCATTGCTCATCTGCACTCCCTCTGTGTAGATCTGGCGCGCGTCGGTTCACGCACAAGCGGCGGCAACCGACACAGTCACGTGACGGACGAAATTTTTCTTCGCTGCGTGTGAAACGCTCATTAGTTGACGCCGTAGCTTCGTACGCCGCCGCTGTGCTCGGGTTCGAAGTCGCACGAGCGTGACGGATCCACGTGACTATTCGACCTTCAATCCGGCGAAGGCGACAACCTTTTGCCATTTGGCGGTCTCATCTGCGATCATCTTGCCAAAATCCTCCGGCGACTGGATCAGCGGCGCGCCACCGAGATCGACCAGGCGATCTCTGATATTTCCGTCGGCTAGCGCCACATTGATGGCCTTGTTGAGCTTCTCGACGATCTCCTTGGGCGTCGATTTCGGCGCCCCCATCCCGAACAATGCGCTCGCCTCGTAGCCCGGCACCGTCTCGGCGATCGCCTGCACGTCGGGGAGGAGCGACGACCGTTCGGCGGTGGTGACGCCGAGCGCACGCAGGGCGCCGGAGCGGATGTGCTGGATGATCGAGGGCATGTTGTCGAAGATCACCTGCACCTGGCCGCCGAGCATGTCGGTAATCGCGGGCGCGGCGCCACGGTAAGGCACATGCTGCATCTTCGTGCCCGTCATCGCCATGAACATCTCGCCGGATAGATGCACCGAGGTGCCGTTGCCCGAGGACGCCATGTTCACCTTGCCTGGATTCTCCTTCAGATAGGCGATGAACTCGGCGACGTTCTTGGCCGGCACGTCCTTGTTCACGGTCATCACGTTCGGCACGCGGTTGAAGCTCGCCACGGGGACGATGTCACGCACGAAATCGAACTTCAGATTGGCGTAGAGCGAAGCGTTGATGTAGTTCGCGGGATTGATCAGCAGCACGGTGTAGCCGTCACCCGGCGCGTTCACCACCGCTTCGGTGCCGATATTGTTGCCGGCACCCGGCTTGTTCTCGATCACGAACTGCTGGCCCGTCATCTCCGAGAGCTTCTGGCCGACCAGACGCGCCAGGATGTCGGTGGCGCCCCCCGGCGGATAGCCCACCACGAAACGCACCGGACGGGCCGGATAGTCGAGCGCGGCCGCGCGGCGAGCGGTGACGATGGCGGGCAGCCCCAATGCGACCAGGCCCAGCGTGCGACGACGTGAAATCATGTGTTTCCTCAGACATATGGTTGTTATTGAACCACCTTTGTTCTGCGTTGTAACAGAGGCAGCCGGCGGCAACCAGCCTGACCGCCGTGCGACACAAAGGAGCACCCATGCCGGTCAAGGTTCACGCGCTCGACCATCTCGTGATCAATGTCGCCGACGTCGCCCGCACCACGGCGTGGTACCAGACGATCCTCGGCATGGAGGTCAAGATATTCGATCCGGGCGAGGGCAAGGCGAAGCGCACGTCGCTGGTGTTCGGCAATCAGAAGATCAATGTGCGGCCGAAGGATGCGGACAAGGTCGAGTGGTTCACCGCCGATCATGAATGCGCCGGCAGCGACGATCTCTGCTTCTTGACGACGAGCACGCCGGACGAGGTGGTCGCGCATCTCAAGGCAAGTGGCGTCGCCGTCGAGGAAGGCCCGGTGGCCAAGCAGGGCGCGCGCGGCACGCTGCGATCGGTCTATTGCCGCGACCCGGACGGCAGCCTGATCGAGATCTCGTCGTACGAGAGTTGACCGGGATAGCGCGCGGCATCGCCGCGGAATGGCCGCCCGATAGTTTGCAATTTGCCGATCGGCGCATCCGGTGGCACAACTCCTCCCAAGCAAAATGCAAGCGGCCTCATCGACGGCCGCACGGGAGGACACATGCCGGGATCGCCCATCATGCCGGGCACAATCATGCCGTTCGACGGCATGGACGTTCCCTGGTTGCTGCGCATGCGAAGCGAGACGCGGCGCGACCATCCGTTCCTGATCTGGGCGCCGTTCGATGCGCCGGCGCGGCACTGGAGCTATGGCGAATTCCATGACCGCGTCGGCGCGCTTGCCGCCGGCCTGGTCAGGCGCGGCCTCAAGCCCGGAGACGCGGTGCTGATTCATCTCGACAATTGCATCGAGGCGATGCTGGCCTGGTTTGCCTGTGTCGAGCTGGGTGCGATCGCGGTGACTACCAATACGGGCTGCGCCGCCGCCGAGATGAACTATTTCGCCGGTCATTGTCGCGCAGTTGCAGCCATCACCCAGCCGGCCTATGCCGAGATGTTATCAGCGTATTGCAAAGAGCTGCGCTGGATCGCCGTGATCTCGGATGACCCGGGACAACCTGGTTCGAGAACAGCCGTGCATGGCGACAGCTTCGAAAGCCTGTTCGCCGACAGCGCCGATCGGCCCCGGCGCAGGGTCGATCCACTGGCTCCCTGCAGCGTGCAATATACCTCGGGCACGACGTCACGGCCGAAGGCAGTGCTGTGGACCCATGCCAATGCGCTGTGGGGCGCCAAGGTCAATGCGGCGCACCAGGACCTGCATGCTGATGATATCCACCAGACCTATCTGCCGCTGTTCCACACCAATGCGCTCGCCTACTCGATGCTCGCGAGCCTGTGGGTCGGCGCCTCCTGCATCATCCAGCCGCGCTTCTCCGCGAGCCGGTTCTGGAGCGTCGCGACCGAGCACGGCGCGACCTGGACCTCGACGATCCCGTTCTGCATGAAGGCGCTGCTCGAGCACAAGGTTCCAAAGCATCACAAGTTCAGGCTCTGGGGCACGGCAGCGTGCGAGCCGCCGGCGTTTGCCGGCTTCGGCATCAAGATCATCGGTTGGTGGGGCATGACCGAGACCATCACCCACGGCATCGTCGGCGAGGTCGATCAGCCGAACATGCCGATGGCGATCGGCCGCGCCGCGACCGAATACACCATCCGCATCACAGACGATGAGGGACGGCCGACCGAGGTTGGCGACACCGGCAATCTCGCCATCAAGGGCGTGCCGGGCTTGTCGCTGTTCAAGGAATATCTCTACAACGAGCAGGCCACGCGCGACAGCTTCGATGCGGATGGCTTCTTCCTGACCGGCGACCGCGTCACGCGGCTGGAGCACGGCTTCATCAAGTTCGCCGACCGCGCCAAGGACATGCTGAAAGTCGGCGGCGAGAACGTCGCGGCCTCGGAGATCGAGCAGGTCATCATCACCGTATCAGGCGTGCGCGAGACCGCTGTCGTCGCCAAGAAGCATCTGATGCTGGACGAAGTGCCGGTCGCCTTCGTGATCCCGCAAAAAGGCGTCGCGCCCGACGATCTGGAAGCGAGAGTACTGGCAGCGTGTCGCAAGGGATTGGCGGATTTCAAGGTGCCGCGCGAAATACGGCTGGTCGAGGAGATGCCACGCTCGACGTTGGAGAAGGTGGCAAAGGCTGAGCTACGGAAGATGCTGGGATGACCGCATTTGCCAAAATGCATTTTAGCGTCATTGCGAGGAGCGACAGCGACGAAGCAATCCAGCCTTAAGGCTCGCGGATGTCTGGATTGCTTCGGCGCATACACGCCTCGCAATGACGGAGAGAAGCAACAACAAAGGACACCACATGCGTCGTCTTGATTGTGCGTTCATCATTGCCGGGCTCCTGATCGCCACGGCTGTTCCAGCCGCAGCCGAGACCGCCGACACGGTCCTGTTCAACGGCAAGATCCTGACCGTCGACAAGGATTTCTCGGTGCAGCAGGCGATCGCGATTCAGCGTGGCCGGGTGCTGGCGACCGGAAGCTCGGACGCCATGAAGCAGCTCGCCGACGGTCATGCGCGGCTGATCGATCTCGGCGGCCGCACCGTGATCCCCGGCCTCACCGACGGCCATATCCACGGCGTGCGCGCCGCGCTCACGTTCGGCACCGAGGTGAACTGGATCGGCGTGCCGACGCTGAAGGAGGCCATCGCAAAGATCCGCGCCGCCGCCGCCACGCAGCCGCCCGGCTCATGGATCGTGGTGGCGGGCGGCTGGACCGAGGAGCAGTTCGCCGAGAAGCACCGGCCGACGCAGGCGGAGATCGCAGACGCCGCGCCCGATAATCCCGTCTACATCCAGCATCTCTACGATTGGCTCTTGCTGTCGCCGAAAGCAATGACCACGCTCGCGATCAACGAGGACGCCGACGTCGCGCCCGGCGGCAGGCTCGAACGCGGCCCCGACGGCAAGCCTGATGGCGTGATCGTTGCCGGCGGCAGCGCGCTCGGCAAGATCTTCGACCGCCTGCCGAAGCCGACGCCGGCGCAGCAGGCCGACGGCTCGAAGCGGTTCTTCCGCGAGATGAACAGCCTCGGCATCACCGGCATCATCGATGGCGGCGGCGTCAGCATGTACCCGGCGAACTACCAGGCGTTGTTCAAGCTGTGGCACGACAAGCAGCTGACCGTGCGCGTGGCTTACCACCTCTGCGCGCCAAAACCCGGCAGCGAGCTCGCCGACCTGCAGAACCTGACCCAGCTGCTGCCGCAGGGCTTTGGCGACGACGTGCTGCACTTCAACGGTCCCGGTGAGATCCTGATCTGGGCCGACTGGACCGACGGCGACATCACGGCGGAGGGCAAGGCGAAGCTCGCCGAGCTGTTACGCTGGGCCGCATCGAAGGGCTACACCATCCAGATCCATTGGAATCCCGATCGCACGGTGCACGATCTGCTCGATATCGTCGAGGACATCAACAAGGACATCCCGGTCCGCGAGCTGCGCTGGACCGTGCTGCATCTTTATGATGCCTCCGGGGTCAGTTTGAAGCGGATGCAAGCGCTCGGCCTGATCTGGGGCGTGCAGGACGGACTCTATTTCGGCGGCGAGCGGCTGCAGCAGGACGTGGGCAAGGAGCAGGCGCGCGCGATGCCGCGGATCGCGACCGCACTCAAGCTCGGGCTGACGGTTGCAGCGGGCACCGACGCGCATCGCGTGTCGTCCTACAATCCGTTCGTATCGCTGCAATGGTATCTCGACGGCACCACCATCGGCGGCGTGCAGACCAGGGACGGGGCGGAGGCGCCGAGCCGGGCGCAGGCGCTGCAGATGTACACCCGCAATCCCGCCTTCATGGCGCATGACGACGACAAGCGCGGCACGCTGGAGGCGGGCAAATATGCCGATCTTGCGGTGCTCACAGCCGACTACATGACCGCTCCTGTCAAGGATGTCGGCAAGATCACGTCGCTGCTCACCATGGTCGGCGGCGAGGTGGTCTACGCGGCGGCGCCGTTCGCCGAGGTGCAAAGGGCAGAAAAATAACCTGCTGCTTCAGACCAGGTCGAACCGGATCGGCAGCCGCTTCGGTCCGTTGACGAAGGTGGCCTGCGTCAGTTTCACCTCGCCGTCGAGCGATAGCGATTTCAATCGCGGCAACAGCTCCTCGAACAGGATCCGCAGCTCGAGCCTGGCGAGGTGCTGTCCGAGGCAGAGATGCGCGCCGTAGCCGAACGAGACATGCCGGTTGGGCGTGCGGTCGACGCGGAATTGATAAGGCTCTTCGAACACGGCCTCGTCGCGATTGCCGGACGCATAGCACAGCATCAGCCAGTCGCCCTTCGCGATGCTACGGCCGCCGAGCTCGGTGTCCTCAGTCGCGGTGCGCATGAAATGCTTGACCGGTGTGGTCCAGCGGATCGCCTCCTCGATCAGGCCCGGAATCAGCGTCGGATCGGCCTTCATCTTGGCAAACTCGCCCGGATCCTCCGCCAGCGCCCAGATCGCGCCTG
>Ga0209677_100314_pt1 | contig 31545 bp, 23 predicted proteins | sample AraplaCvi_mCL_r2_2_FD_184285 | JGI IMG/M metagenome (GOLD analysis project Ga0209677, IMG submission 184285) | Arabidopsis root microbial communities from North Carolina, USA - plate scrape CL_Cvi_mCL_r2 (SPAdes) (version 2) | ecosystem: Host-associated > Plants > Roots > Endosphere | place: USA... | reverse complement strand
CGCATGGCCGTCCGGACCAAAAGGCCCATCCGGCTTGTCGCTGTCGCCGAAGCCGCGCAGATCGGGCGCGATCAGCATGAAGCGGTCCGAAAGCCGGGCCATCACCGGCTCCCAGGTCAGCCAGAATTCCGGCCAACCATGCAGCAAAAGCAGCGGTTTGCCCCGTCCAGCCCGGACCAGGTGGAAATCGGCGCCATTGGCCGCGATCGTCAGGTGCTCCATGGCAGTTCCTCCTGGGCAGAACGTTTTCGAGCGAACTGGACCCCGGTTCGCGCCGGGAAAACGCGCCAAACAACAATTGAGCCGATGCGGGGCTGAAACAGGCAGAGGATTTTCCCCTTTCGCGCCTTGTCTGACCAGCCATCCTCGCCTATTAACGCCCCCAACCACAGGGGCCCAGCTCCTACATGGCGCCTTCAGGAGAGGTGGCAGAGTGGTTGAATGCACCGCACTCGAAATGCGGCATAGGTGCAAGCCTATCGGGGGTTCGAATCCCTCCCTCTCCGCCACTTAACCATGACGTGCGAAAACCCCTATAAAACAAGGGGCGCCGAGAGCCACCGGATTCGGTGGTGGAGAACCGCGGTGGAGACCCGCAGTCCGACCCAAACTGGCTCAAATTGCCATCATTGGGCCGCCGGCGGAAGCTCGAAAGTTTGGCCGTGGCGCTGGGCTTCGGCTCCGGCAATTCCCATATTCCCGCGATGTCTGTTCATCCAAGTCCACCGACGCCGGCGACGATTGGTCTGGTCGAGCCGCACGCCCCGCTGCTGCGCTATCCTCCTGCCGGCCAGCTGCTCTACAAGGTCATGAGCGTCGAGAACTGCCTCGGCTCGATCGAGCGCGGGTATCTGCACTTCAATCGCGTCGACTCGTACAAGGATTTTCCCGGCGCCGACAATCACGACGGCGAGCAGTTGCCGGGCGACCGAGCCGGCAACGCGGCGGCGACCTTCGTCAAGGCGCCCGGATTTTCGGCCGCCGACTACTACGATCGGTCGCGATCGCGGACATACGCCTTCTGTGCGGCGCTCGAGGACACCGATCACGTCTGGACCTACGGCAGCGGCAGTCCGAAAGGCAACGTCGGTCTCGTGTTCGACTTCGATCGGCTCCGCGCCACTTTGAATCGAATGCTCCAGTCGGGCAGCGCGGGCCTGGAGTTCAACGGCATCCGGTGCCGCCAGATCTTCGACCTGAACTATGGAATGGTAGACTACGTTGATTGGGCGACCCATCGCGCCAACGAGGCGCGCTTGCCGAACCCGATCACGTACGCGTACCTGAAGGATGCAAGACAATTCGCCGAAGAACGCGAACTGCGCATATCGCTGTCGGCGCTGGGGATCGGCAAGTTCGTCCTGGACGACCGGAGCGAGATCGCCTTTCCGCAGCATCTGCATCTCGACTTCGATTTCAGGGCTGCGTTCGCCGACGGAACAATCCGGGAGATCATCAGCGGTCCTCATTGCGAAGAGGATTACCTGCGAGCGGAGCTTCACCGCTTGCATGTGAGTCTCATGACGCCGAGTGCGCCCCCGTGAGCGCTTCTCGTCGTTTGCTTCCGCGCTTAGCGTCGTAGCACATGCTATTGCGATACCGGGGTCCGACGAAATGCCGGCGCTGCATCGCATCTAGCAGGATCAACAGCCAAGAAAACTCCCATCGTTATTGAACCAAAGAGGGAGCGCCTTTTGCTTGCGAGCCGGTTGTCCGCGAGTCAATATGCAAGCGAAATCAAGGGGGCATAGCTTGTTCTGAGGGGCCGGGCGTCGGCAATTTCAGGAAGAACGAGACGGCATGCCTGGCGACTCAGTTCAGGTGGCAGTTCCAGTTTATGACGACGTTCGGGCAAACTAACGGCGACAACTCTTCTCGCTCGACCAGGTCCAGTGAGGGTATCTCCGGCATCGCCGAGTTGGTGCGAGAAGGCGTCCGCAAAGCCCGAGATAAGCTGATCGACCTCAGCATGCGTAATACCATGCTGAACTTCCGTCATTCGGAGACATCTGCGAAGCACGTTCGCATCGTCGACGAAGATTTGGCGCTCCTCATCGGAGCCTTGGCTACGGGCAAGTCCCTCGATGTCATTCCGATCCCGCCCGTCGAGCAGGTTCCTCGGGACGAGGAGACCGACGACTTCCGAGCCGCCCTGAAGACGGCGAAGGAAACCGATCCCGACTGGTTGGCCGCAGAAGATGCGCGTCGCGCCGCAGGTAACCGCCGCCGCACGAAAGACAAGGTCGCCGAAAGGGCGCTCCGCGATCGTGTGAGGGCGAAGCTCGGGATGCCGGAATGGCGGGTCGCGACCGATGCTCGAGCGAGAGCCCGGGAGCTCGGAATCGATCCATCGTACGATCTTCCGCCGTCCAAACGCTCCACGCAAAAGCACCATGCAGACAACACTCTGCAGACACTCTTTTTTCCGGATCGCCTGGAGCCGAAATTGGCCAGCATCCACAGTGCTGCGCGGGCGCTCCAGGAGGATGCCGGCCTCAGCGCACTATACTTCGCGGTCGGCTTCCTCGAATGGTACGAACAGGACGATTCGACGGATCCAGCGTACGCGCCGCTCGTCTTGTTGCCCATCAACATGGAGAAGCGCATTGCGAGCGGCGAATACGTCTACTCGATCGCCGGACGGGACGACGACGAAGCGAGCAATGTCGCGCTTCGCGAAAAGCTGAAGCGCTTCGCGATAGATCTGCCCGAATACGATCCAGAGGCTGGAATTGAAGCCTATCTTTCAGGCGTAGCCGCCTGCCTCACCAACAAACCTCGATGGAAGGTTCGGCGCTTCGCGACCGTCGGGCTCTTTTCGTTCGCCCGGCAGGCGATGTGGAGCGATCTTGACTCGGCTCGATGGCCGGTCGACTCCCGTCCAGAGGCTCACGAATTGCTGGGGCAAGTCTATGGCGACGTCGCCGGCGAGCATGGCGACAACGTCGCTGCGGTCTACGACGTCGACCATCCGGAGCTCGAGTCCCAAGCCCCCGCCTTGGTCATCGAGGCCGACGCCTCGCAGCTCAGCGCCGTGATCGACGCCACAAGCGGGAAGAATCTCGTCATCCAGGGGCCGCCAGGCACAGGCAAGTCGCAGGCGATCACCAACATCATCGCCAACGCTCTTTGGCACGGCAAGACGGTCTTGTTCGTTTCCGAAAAGATGGCCGCGCTGAAGGTGGTCAAGGATCGGCTCGATCATATGGGCCTCGGCCTCTATTGCCTTGAGGTGCATTCGGCGAAAGCCTCGAAGGCGTCAGTCCTCAAATCGATACGCGAGCGCATGGAAACCCCGCGCAGCGCCGCGAACGTCCAAGAAGTCGAGAGCGCCCGCGAAGCTCTTCGCCAGGCGCGTCAGCGTCTCACCGAGTACGCGAGTCTGATCAACAGCTCGGCCGGCGCTACCGGCCTCAGCGTTCATCAGGTTCTTTGGGGCGACTCCACCAGAGCCGGTCACGAGCCTGCACCTCCGAGACCGACGACGGAATTCCGTTTTCCGGAGCCGCTAGGCATCGACCGTTTCAAGCTCGCTGAATTGGTCGGACTCGGCAAAGCCTTGGACGATTGGGCGATGGCGATGGGGCCCGCCGCCGAACCGAAGCATCAGCCTTGGCGCGGCGTCGGGAACCTCAACCTGAACCGCTTCGATCGGGCCAGGGCCGTTGAGGTCGTGGCGGGTTGGGGCGCCGCGCTGAGGCAGCTTCTGCAGCACGTCGAAGCACTCGCCGGCGCGACGTCCTGGGACGGTCTAAATTCGCCGGCCGACGCCTCCGCGGCAGCGACGATCGTTTCCGATCTACCCACACCGGCGGTCGACGTCGAGGAGAAGTTGCTCACCCTTGCGTCCGGCGAATCGGCTCGAAAGTCGCTCGACGATTGGGTCGATCGTTGCCTAAGAGCCCACGATCTCGAACTTCAGGTAGACGGAATCTGCTCAAAGCAGGCGCTCGAAACCAACAGTGAAGGTGTCGGGACGCTGTTCGAGAGGGCGAAGGCTCTCGAAGTAGCCACTCTGCCGGTCGATGCGATATCGACGAAGCTCGAAGCGGCGAGACAATCCGCCGCGAGGCTTGGTTCCTTAGTCCGATTGACGGCGGACCTGCTCAGCGCGGCGAGCCGTGATCCGAATGCGCCATCCGACGTCAAGTCAGAGGCGATGGCCGCAGGCTACCTTCTCGTCGTTCCTAAGATCCGGCAGGACAATCTTCGCTATCGCTCGCAGGCACTCACGGCGGAAACGTCGATCGACGATTTGGGTGCTGCCCACGAACTTGCTGGCGAGGTCAAATCCGCGGCGGCCGAAGCAAACTTCTCGGAGCAGGCTACGACGAGGCTTGCTGATTCGATTCCGCCCGTGGCCGAACTGCGTCGAGCCGCAGGAACGTTTCGCTCTACCGGCTTCTTCGGCAAAATCTTCGGAGGAGAATGGCGGGCTGCTCGCGCCATCTGCCGCCAAACCTTTCCGGACGAGCCCAAGCTTCCTCCGGTCGATGCTGCAAAGCGGCTGATTGCGGCAGCTCTGTGGAAGGATCGGTTGCAGCGGTTGGAGGAATGCGCCGAAGCAAAAGCTGCTGCCGGTCGACACTGGAAAGGGGCGGAAACTCCGTTCGAGCGCCTCATTGAAGTTTCGGAATGGATGCGGTCGGTCCAGAAAGTGACTCCTCCCGGCGAGTCGGGCTCACGAGAATTGCGGCGGCTGGCGTTCGAAGGCGGCCCCGACGAGTTCGCGATGCTCGTCCGCTTCGCGGAAGCCGCCAGCAGCTTGAATCTCGTCGATGCGTTCCAGACAGCGTTCGCTGCCCGATCCACGATCCACGCGGAGGCCGATCGCCACGAATCTCGCGCGTCAGCCCTCGACTTGATCGTCACGGCCAGTCGGCAGTTTGGTATTCAGCCCAGCCAACCGGTGGCCTCTCTTCCGAAGGCCCTGCAGATGCAGACAGAGGCCAAGATCCTCCGGCAGGAAATGGCCGCAGATGTCATGGCAACGAACGCCTGCGCGTCGATTGCCGCGGGATCTGAGCTGGAGCGGGCTGGGCGTGTTCGAGCGACGACTCGCTTCGTCGTAGGTGTGCAGTCGAAAAAGCTCCCGCCTTCCGTCGCGCGCTATCTCCTACAAGAAGGCTACGGCGACCGATCGTCCAGCTTGAAGCGAACCGCAGAGGATCTGAAGGCCGCGATCGCCGAAGTCGATCGAGCTGCCGCGGATGCGGACGAACTCCTCAAGTTTCGACCCGAGGAATGGTGCGGCGGCCCCTGGAGCGTTGTGCCGATCCGGATGCTATTGCAAAAGTGCGAGCGAGCGTCTCAGGCTCCCGATGCTCTCGAAAAGCAAATCGCGTTGCTATCGACGGAGCTCGAAGCCGCAAGCCTAGGGTTGAGTGACCTTATCCGTTGCTGGTCGACGGAAGGGCTACGCTACTCGGGCGTCGCCCTCGCCATCGAAGCCGCATTCTATCGCTCGGCTGCGGAGAAGCTCATGAGGGAGCATCCCGTCTTGACTCGGCATGCCGGGAACACCCACGAGCAGGTGCGCAAGCGGTTTCAGGACTTGGATCGCGAGATACTTCAACTGAATCGCAAGATGGTCGCGGCCCGGCTTCGCGCCCGGTCGATTCCTCCCGGTCGACGCGCGGGCTCGACGCGCGACTACACGGACAATGAGATGTTGACGCACCAAACCGGCCTGCAGCAGCCGCGGATCGCACTGCGCCGACTGTTCTCTAATGCAGGAAACGCTATTCGTGCGTACACGCCCTGCGTGATGATGAGCCCGATGTCTGTAGCGCAGTACCTCGAACCCGGCCGACATAGCTTCGATCTGCTCGTGATCGACGAGGCTTCACAGATGCGCCCCGAGGACGCGCTGGGTGCGATGCTGCGATGCGGGCAGGCCGTCATCGTGGGGGATCCCGAACAATTGCCGCCCACCGACTTCTTCAGCGCGTCGGACGACCCGGGCGACGAAAAGGTCGAGGATGCACCCGAAGAATCGATCCTGGAGCTCGGTCGTCGCTGCTGGCATCCGATGCGGATGCTGGAAGTTCACTATCGGTCGCGACACCAAAGCCTGATCGCATATTCCAACCGCGAGTTCTACGGCGAGCGACTTCTGGTCTACCCAAGTCCGGTGCTCGACGATCCGGATTACGGAGTGTCGTGCCGAAAGATCGTCGGCGACTACGAGGTTGGCCAGGGAAGAAATCCCAAGGAAGCCCAAGCGATCGTGGAGGAAGCGGCGGAGCTGATGCGAACACGGGCCGATCGTTCGATCGGCATCGTCGCGATGAACCAAGCGCAGCGAGATCTCATCGAGACCTTGATGGACGAGAGGGTTACCTCGGATCCCGACGTCCAGGCGTACCGCGAGAAGTGGACCGACAGCCTGGAAGACTTTTTCGTCAAGAACCTCGAGAACGTGCAAGGCGACGAACGCGACGTCATATTGATTTCGACGGTCTACGGACCCACGGCCGACGGTGGTTTTCGGCAGAACTTCGGCCCTTTGAACCGCGCGTATGGTCATCGGAGACTCAACGTGCTGTTCACTCGAGCGAAGTGCAAACTCACGGTCTTCACTTCGCTCGACCCCGGTCGCATCGTTGCCGACGGAAATCGCCGCGGAGTTCGAGTTCTGAAGGAGTTCCTCGAATATGCGGATCGCGGCACCTTTACACCAGGACGCAGTACCGGAGAGGAGCCCGGGAGCGATTTCGAGAGGTGGTTCCTATCGCGCCTGAAGGCGGCCAACTACGAAGCTCATCCCCAGGTCGGCGTGGCGGGGTACCGGATCGATATCGGTGTCGTGCACCCCAACAAGCCCGGCAGTTACATCTTGGGTGTGGAGTGCGACGGAGCGACCTACCACTCCTCGAAGTCAGCGCGGGATCGCGACCGTCTGAGACAGGACGTCCTCGAAGGACTCAACTGGACAATCTATAGGATATGGTCGACCGATTGGTACCGAGATCCGGAGAGAGAGTTCAACCGACTGATCGAGCGCATCGAGCGGCTCAGGGCGCCCGCATAAAGATCGCGCCTATCGCGGGGTAAGAGTGACCCAATCGATTCGACCGGACGTCATGTAGACGATGGCGCCACGGTCTGCCCCAGTCGCATGAAGATATTGACCGAGCTGCTGCCGGTATGCCGATCGGTCAATCTCCTTGGGAGCGACATCGCTCTTCCAATCGAAGACGATCGTGCCGCCGCCGTCCGCCTTGGCGATCGCATCAGCCCGACCAGCGATCAGTTGATCGGCGTCAGCGGGGGCGGAGGAATGGATCGGAACCTCCGCCAAGAGTCGGCTACGAAAAGGCGCGAGGTCCGGCAGCCGAAGAGTCCTGAGGGCCGTATCCGCGAGTTCGCTTGCATCCAGGCGTGCGGTGGATGACGAGGTGGAGAGGAGTTGATCGCCCAGTTCTACTGCCCTTGAGGCCACCGTCGCCAGGCTCTCCTCGAGTTCACCGGTGATCAGCTCTTCCATCAATTTGTGCAGAAGAATGCCCCGGATTCGCCCGCCCTCGACTGTCGTCAGGAGGCCGAGCGGCCCATCGTCGCTCAATTCGGACGCGAGCGGTTCCGTAATCACATCGGGATCGCCGTCGCTTGGGGAGATCCAGCGGATCTGCGGCGTGTTCTCAAGTAGCGCTTGCTCCTCGGCGAAGATTTCCGCGCTCTGCAGATTCATCGCCGTGACCGGCGCGACGATCCCAGAGCGAGCGAGGTCTGAAATGTTCAGCTCGGGGATCGTGTCTAGTCTGAAGTCCAAGAGCTTCGCCCAGGAGGCGTCGTTGCTCCACGTGAAATCCGGTATGATCAGCGACTCCATCGCCCGGGTGCAGGCCACGTATAGAAGCCGCAGATTCTCGTTTCGCTTCTCCGTCTCCTCCGCCATTAGGGCGTCTCCGAGACTGGGCGGCACGACCTGTCCCAGCGCCCAATGTAGACTCTCGTCGACCCGGCGATAGACGAACGTTTCCGCTCGGCGAGGCATCGACGCGCGGTTGATCGGAATGACGACCGGCCATTCGAGGCCTTTGGAGCTGTGAACCGTGACGATCTCGATGGACTGTCCGTCCGCCTCGACCATGCCTTCGGGTGAAGCCTGTCCGCGCGACCACTCGTCGTTTATGTCCCGGGCGAACTGAACGAAACCACGGACGCGATAGCGACGTGCCCGTTCCACCAGCCCATCGAGGTTTGCGAGCGATCTTGCGGCCTGATCGGCGCTGCGGGCCGCGACAATGCCTCGGACGCGCAACCGCTCGATCGCCTCGGCCAGGATCAACGAGGGCGTGGTTCCGTTGACCCGAGTCCGGAGGTCGCGCAGTACGGTCAGCACCTCTCGCGCGACCGGATGATCGATGGCCGTCGGGTCGGTGCGCAAGGAGAGCCCGACGATCTCCTCCCGTTCGTCCGAATTCGTCAAGCTTGCCGTGATGTCCAGCAGCTCTTGCTCAGTCAAACCGACCAAGGGGCCGCGCATCAGTGCCCCAAGTGCCAAAGTATCCCGCGGGTCGGCCAAGGCACGGATCAATGCCACCAGATCCTGCGCTTCCTGTCGCTTGAACAGGTTCTTGCCCGCCTGCGAGGCGAACGGCAGGCCGGCTTCCTCCAGCGCTCTTTCGTATCTCCAGAGGTCGGTCGAGACGGGTGCGAGGAGCGCGATGTCGCCCGGACCGAGGCGCCTGGCCGCTCCGTCGTTGAGCTTCACCTCGACGTTGCCGATCAGTCGTAAGCAGACTTCGGCGACAACGCGGGCCTCTTCGTCTCGTGAACCGTCGACGCGGGTCTCAGGTGGAAGCTGCACCGACACCTTGGCGACGCAAGGCAAGCCATGCGCGGCCTCGGTCCGCGTGCTCCGAAGGGCGACGTAGCCTGCTTCCTGAGAGCCCAGTCGCTCCTCGAAGCACCGGTTGATGTGCTCGACTATCTGGCTGCGGGAGCGGAAGTTCGCCGTGACCCGGAGGACGTTATCCGGAAACTGCGCCTCGATGGCACTCCGCACCGTCAGATACGTCGCGAGATCCGCGCCCCTGAAGCGGTAGATCGCCTGCTTCGGGTCTCCGACGAGAAAGAGAGATCCGGGTCGCAACAGTCTCTGTTGCCAGTTCGGCGAGTGATCCTCCGAGCCGCAAAGCAGGAAAAACGTCTCGGCCTGCGTCGGATCCGTGTCCTGGAATTCGTCGACCAGGATCCGGGAAAAGCGCTCACCGGCGGTCTTCCTTACAAGGGGATAGTCGCGTAGCACGTCCCGGCAAGTGAAGAGTAGATCGTCGAAATCCAAAACGGCGGCGCGGCGTTTGAAGGTCGCGTATCCCTCGAGGACCTCGTCGATCTCGGCGGAGAACGTTCCGATGATGGCGGTGGCGACTCGACCCATCAGCGCGCCGTACGCCTGCCGGCATCGCGCATAGTGTTCCTCCGCCTGATCGGCCAGGAGATCGCCGGCTTCGCGTCCGGCAGCCTTCCGCCAGATGGCGCGCCTCTTATAGTCGCGAAGATCGAAGGAGCCTTTTCGCATGATCGGAAGCGTCGCCGGGTGCGCCAGGGTCCAGAGCCTTTCGAAGTCGGGGAGAGGATCGAAGCTCCCCTTGAAGTGGACCGCTAATGTCTCGAGGGCCCCAATGTCGGGGTCGGCGTCCGGCGGAACGTCGACGTGGTCGCACCAACGACGGAACTCGCGGACGCTCTCAGTAAAGTCGACCTCGGCGCTCGCGCCCAGATCGGAGGGCAGCGGCCGCGCCGCGCGATAGCGTCGACGGAAACGCGCGAAGCTCCGCAGGAGCTCCTCGGCGCCGATGGGGTCTCTCCGCGCCATCGACGCGATAGGGTCGTCGACGGTGGCCGCGGTCACATCGAGACGGTCGCGAAACCATGCGTCGAAGATGGAGTCAAAGGCGAAGTCGGCTTGATCGCCGTCCAGAACCTCGGCGCCCGGATCGATCCCCGCTTCTACGGAATAGGTACGGAGCAGATCATGGCAAAAGCCGTGGATCGTCCCGCACGTCAGTTCGTCGAGCCGCTCAGAAGCCGCTTGCAGCGCCAATCGCTGATTGGCCGTCGGTCCATCCGGCAAGCCTAACCGGAGTTCGTAGGGCACGTGCCCGGAAAGGATACGTTCCAAATACCAAGCGATGCGCTGACGCAACTCACCGGCTGCAAGCTCGGTGAACGTGATGGCCGCGATCGATCGGGGATCCGTGCCAGCGGCAAGCAGCAGGACAACGCGGCCGGCCAAAAGGGACGTTTTCCCCGTGCCTGCGGCGGATTCGACCAGCAGACACGAATCTAGTTCAGTGAGCGCTCGCTTGCGGGCGACGTCGTCGATCGTGCCCGTCATTGAGCGCTCCAGAAGCGCGCCAGCTTCTCGCTCGCTCTGTTATAGGCGACGAGCTTGCGCCGCCCGTAGCCTGGAGACGCGGGAAGTGCCAATCGAAGATCGTTCGACGCATCGAAGGAAGACCGGCCATGTACGGCAACGCCGCGCCTGAGCATGTCGACGGCGGTGTTGACGAAGTCCGCGATCTGCCCGATCGCCGCGTCGAGATCGGTAAGCCTGAGAACCATGGTCTCGCCGCCGAGATAGAACAGCCTGGCGACGATTCGCGGATCCTCCAACAATTGGCGACATGCGAGAGAGTACAAGGCACGTTGCAGCTCGGAGCCGCCGCCGATCACGATGCGGCCGGCGTTCTTGGGAGGAGCGCTCGTCTTGTAGTCGGTGACGCGGGCCGCCGAGTGGTCGCTCCGCAAGTCCAGCCGATCGATGGTGCCGCGCAAGGAGATAGGTGTTCCCGGCACCGCGACGGGAGTTTTCGGGTCCCACGGCAGTTCCCGCTCGACAGCGAAGTCGTCAGGTTGACCGAAGGGGACTTCGGTCCAACTGCGGGTACCCGTGTCCGAGATCTCCTTTTGCAACAGGCCGACATGCGCCATGGAAGCCGCGAAATCGACAGTGTTGGACCATAGAAGAAGCGGAGGCACTTGACCCTCGAGAGGCCAAGTTTCGCGCACGGCTCGCACGGCGTTCTGCAGGGCTTCTTCGATTTCCTCGTCGGAGGCGCGAGCATAGCCAGGTCGGGGTTCGAGCAAGTCGACCGCTCGCCGCAGCAACTCATGGACGAGCCTGCCGAACTCGTCCGGCGCGATCGTGAGTGGCTGCTCGCGATCGCGGGGTACTCTCCATCCGAGTCCGTAGCGCCAGATGAAACCGAGCGGGTCGCGTAGCAACAGCCGCAAGGACGTCGGAGATTGCACCCGGGCGATCGCCTTCAGAATGACCGGATGGTCGGAGGCGAACGTGCCGTCGTGCGATGTCAGCCGCCCTATGTGCCAATCGCGCCAACATAGATCGGCGGACGCGATTGCGTCGATCTTGGCCGCGTCGTTTGGGCGAGCCATCAGCCGATCCGACTCGCTCCAGGCATGTTCGGGAATGCGCGCCCGTGACAAATAGGTCTCCGAATGGTCCTGCAACAGCGGACTGCGGCCGACCCGAGCGCCCTGCGCGCTACGCCGGCTACGCGAAAGCACGACGCCGGCCGATGCGCCTTCGAGGATCACGTGAAAGTGCCTACGATCGGCTTGTGAGGTCGGATCGACATCGAATTCGTCAGACGACAGCACGTGATCGGGCACGATGGAATCGTTGCCGGCCCGTCGGGGCCAGCTGCGGTCCGTTAGTCCGAGCATACGGACATGCGGTCGCGGCGCGGCGGCGAGCTCGCGCGCCGTACACCAGACGATCGAATCGACGACGTCGTTCTCGGATGCGAACCGTGCATTCCCCAGGGAGAGTTCGATCGCTTCGGCAGGCGCGCTTCGCAAGGTGGCGCCCCAAAGCTGCAGCGCGCGTCCGCGCAGGAAATGGTGCGCCGCCTCCTGCGCTGCGGAAATCCCCTTCGCCAGAACTTCGAGGAGAGGGATGATCGCCTGTGCGCTGAGCAGGGAAGGATCCTTCAGCGCCGCAGCGGCAATCGTGCGTCGCCAGTCCTCCACACGGGCCAGGGTAGCCCCTCGTGGGACGGCGCCGAGCCATCGCTCCGGAAGCGCGTCCAGCGACGTGCCTTGGCCGCGACATAGGGATACTAGGCGTCGAATGCGCTGTTGGTTCAGTCCATGCAGGAGAACGTCGGAGAGCGCCGCGCATCGCTGTCCGTCGCGTGTCGACAATGCGGGAATTCCATGCGCGAAATGCAGCCTCAAGCCGGCATCGGCGGCCAGCGCGCTGAAATGATCGTCCCAGGCGATGCTGCCGGCGGAGGCGATCGCGATCTCGCACGGTTTCGCGGCGCCTGACACGATCAAATGACGTGCCCAACGAAGGCTCTCGACGACCTCATGATGCGGGTCCGCACAGGAGACGGCAGAGATCGAAGGCTCGTGGTCGAATTTCGCTTGCCGTACGATCGTCCCGGTGAACCATTCAGTCTCGGCTTGGTTCGATGCGTGCCATTCGACCGGAACCTCCTCCGCGAGCGCTGCAATCAAGGATCGCCAGACTGGCGCAACGAAAGAAAGACCCAAGAGGGTCACCGGTCCGATTGCGCGCGCGGCATGTCGAATCCTTCCGAGAGCGGCATCGCGTAGATCGCGCGGCGCCAGCATCGCGACCGGCAGAGATTGTCGTACGCGGTCCTCGATCAGGGCCAAGTCGCCGAGCCGGTCGCTCCTCAAATGGGGTTCCGAGCGGAGGTCTATGTCCGCGTCCCAGATTTTGCGGAGGCTTCTCAAAACTGCGCGGCTCATTCCTGGGAGATGCCGAACGCTCTCCAATTCGCGGAAGCCGCCTTCGGCAAGCGCCTCCTGGACGGCGAGATCGAGACGTTCGGCCGAGAGCGGAGTTACGAAGCCACCCGCCAGCCTCGCGGCGAGTTGCGGGAGCGTCCATATTTGAAGGCCGCATTCGTTCGCGCGCGCCGCAGCAGCGCGCCGCATCTGGTGGGCAAGCGAGCCTTCGATGACTGTAGTACGGATCCGCAAGAAGAACGTTCCCCAAGTGCGTCAGAGCGGCGTTGCCATTCAACTCGAGTTGAGCGCGAAGGTATCACACTGACTTCGTCGACCGGCTATCTCATTTTCAACTCCCGAATGACTCGTCGATGGGGCGCCTAGTAGTCGTCGGATCGCCGTGCAGGCGATAGCAGGTCTTCCGTGACCTCATTTTGTGGCGTTGGACGCAAGAAACGGCGCCAGACCGACATACGTTTCCGGCAAGATTTCCTTCATGCGTCGCCTGGTCTCGTCATCTACAAATTCCGGATCGAGTCCATCCACGAATGCGTGTAGATCCGAGAGCGTAATCTTCGCGCCGCGCGACAACGATTTGAGCGCATCGTAAGCGTTCGGGTAGCCCATGCTGCGCAAAATCGTCTGGTAGGCCTCGGCCAGCACCTCCGGGTGGTCGACGAGAGCTTGGCGGATCTTGTTGGTATCCGGCAAGACCTTCTTCAAGCCAGCGCGCAAATTCTCGTATGCGACCATGCAGTGTCCGAAGATCGTGCCGAACACGCGTGCGACTGTGGAATCGGATAGATCGCGTTGCATCCGGGAAACCGGAAGTTTCCGGCAGCAGCCCTCCATGAGCCAGTTGGCGACCTGAAGATTGCCTTCCGCATTCTCGAAGCTGATTGGGTTGACCTTGTGCGGCATCGCGGACGAGCCGACTTCGCCCTCGACTGGCTTTTGCACGATCCAATCGTCGCTGATGTATCGCCACATATCCTGCGTGAAATCGACGAGGATTGTATTGATGCGCATGATTATTCCGAAGAGTTCCGCGTAGTATCGTGCGGCTCGATCTGCGTGGTAATCGGATTAAACGCGAACGATAGATGCGCGCCCCTGGGCAGGTATGTGCCATTTTCGATGAATGCCTGCGCAAACTGAGGCCAATCGACTGCCGGAAGCGCGGCGTGCATCGCCGCGTAATTGCCGGATGCACCGTTGAGTTTGAGAGCCACCTTCAATGAGGCAATCTGCTGCATTTGTCGGCGCAGGCGCCCGTCAAATATCGCGAACTCCTTGCCGAGTGTGGTCGGTGTGGCGGGCTGGCCGTGCGTGCGCGAGAGCATCGGCAATTGAGCGCACTGCCTTGCCGATCCTTGCAGCCAGTCAGCGACGGCCTGAAGCGGTTCCATCAGTGCATCGACGGCATCTCGGAGCATCAGGCCGTAGGCGATGTTATTGACGTCTTCAGACGTGCATCCGAAGTGGATCCATTCGACTTTGTCGCCTAGGCCAACCTGTTCGAACTTCCGGCGCAGCCAGAGCTCGCAGGACCTCAAATCGTGGTTGGTCGCAAGGATGCCATCCCACCCCTTGGTCTCGAGCTGTTTGATCGAGATCGCGTCCTCATGCCTGAAGGCGCGTACTATACCCTCGAGTGCCTCAATGTCGGCCTGAGCGAGACCCATTTCGACGGTTTGTTGATCGACATCCGGCATCTCTCGATCTTTGCGGGGTAGCGGACTTCTTCACGCGACTCAGCCGCGAAGGACCCTCTCGAGAATGGTGTCGACTGGGCGGTCGAGGAAGGCCTGGACTTTCTTACGGTCCAGGGCCATCTCGATGGCCTTCTTTGCGGCGCCCGTCCGCTGATGCTGCTCCGCGAGCATCGCCATAACCTGGTCCTCGTCGGGGATGTGAGTGGGGTCTCCGCTCTTCATGATGTCGAGACACCAGATCAGCCACTCGAACACCGGGATGCCGTCGGTGGGATCGGTGAGGTCGGGAAGGGCGCCGCAACGGCGCACCATTTTGTCCTCCATGATGGAAATCAGTTCGGTCTCGGTGCAGCGCATCGAGAGGGCGCCGTAGACTTCTGACTGGTGGTAACGCGTCAACCGGACCGAGATCCCCAGATTGAGCTGCTCCTCGAGATAGGCTGCGACCACGCGGGTGTATCCCTTCGCGATCTCCGTTTCCGCTCGATGGTGATCGGTGGAGCGGTGGATGATGTAAAGCAACGTCTCGAAGTCGAGGGCGCTCTCGCGCTCCATTGCGGTCTGCGCTGCGACCTGCGCCAGTGCCCCAGCGTAGTCCTGCTCCCAGGACGTGTGCCGGAAGCCGCCGAAGCACATGATAACCTGCTCGTACTTCATGGATGACGGCATCTTTCGCGCTAAGACTTGTCGGGGAAGAGAAGGGCCATCAGGTCATCGATCGAGGCGCCCGTCGCCGGCTTGCCGACGTCCGTCTCGATGTCCTCTTTGATCGCCGCCGCAGCCATAATCCGCAGCAAGGCAGCGGTTGCCCTGGGCGATCGCTTGGAGTCATCACGGCCGTTCGCAAACCCGTGCTTGTACGAGGCCGACCGATTGGACGACGGCGGCGGATTCTCCGGCCGGCGTCCATCCAAATATCCCTCCATCATTTCGCCCTCGAAGCGGCGTACAAGGACGTCGCGGTTGCTTTCCATTATTTGGAGTCCAGACGGGCGCGCTTCGCCCGCTCGCGGCCAGCCTTCATCCGTGCCACTCGCGCTTCCCGGTCTTCCTCGGCGAACATCACGTTCCGGATGGACTTGACCAGGCCGCCCTGCGTCACCGCATGAATCTCGATGCCCTCGCGCAAGAGATCGTCGACAGCGCAGAGCGTGAGGAGCGGCGTGCGCCCGAAGGCGTAGAAATCGTGGATCACGACGATCTTGATCGCGCCGGCTCGCGCCTGCTTCATCAAGACGTCGAGCGCGGCCCGATTGACCCAAAGGCCGCTCAAACCGGCGTCGTCGAAGACCACGCCATGACTTCCCCACAGGGAAAGACAGTAGGCCTGGCAACGCTCCAGCTTGAGAGCGGCGCTCGGATGGTTCTTGACCGCTGGTCGGTGATAGATGGCGATATGCTCGGAAATCTTTGGTTCGGATGGCATATGTATAATATACAGATGAAAATCGCAGCTTTCAAGCGTCGCTGTCTTTGGTTATGGCAAGACATGCCGCCTAAGGTTAACGACCGCATGCCCGGCCGGGCACTCCAAGCGTTGCGCATCGCCGCCGGATTCGAGTCCGCGGCGGCTGCCGCTGCCCGTAACAATTGGCCGGCAAGCCGTTATGCCTCGCACGAAAGCGGCACCCGCCCGATCCTTCCTGAGGATGCCAAACGCTATGCGGCAGTGTACGGCGTCGAGGAAAAGCAATTGCTCTCCCCCACTCCAAGCTGGTTGAAGACGCTGCAGGATCGAAGCGGCTACGATCTCTGGAGGCGGATGAAGGACCGCGCCGACAGGCTCGCCGCGGCTCGAATCCTTGCCGGCTATTCCTCGTACGCCGAGGTGGCGCGAGCGTGGGATCTCAAACCAAGCACCTACCTGAAGCACGAGCAGGGCAAAAACTCCCTGGCAAACCACTTCATCGAGTTGTACGCCCAGATCTTCGGGGTGCGAGCTGAATGGCTCCGTTCGGGTGAACTTCCTTCCGGCCTGGGGCCAGAGATCGACGGCAACATCGCCGAGGTGCTGAAACGCCCCGACGCCTTCGCCAAGCTGCGGCCAGCCTTCTCCAAACCCGACAAGGACAGGGTGACCTTGCTGAAGAAGGCGACGGCGCCCGGGCGACCCGGAGTCAGCTCGCTCGGGATCCCCGAATACGATTGGTCCGAGATCGAGCGCGTCGGCGGCACCACGAAAGGACTCGCGCACCGCTCTTGGAGCGTCCCTTCGTCGTTCTTCACTGACCTCGGATTGGACCAACGGAGTACGTTCGTTGTCGTCGCCAACCTGGCCCGCGACCGCGTGGCAGTAGGCGAGCGTCTCATCGTTTCGACCGATGATTTGGGCCAAACGCCCAGATCTTCCCTGGTCTATCGACGAGGGAAGCTCACGATTTCCGACGCCGCCGGCGAGGCTTCGAAGGTTGGCTCGATCCTGTGGCGCCTGGTGCCGGTAAACCGGCAGAAGAGGTGATCGCCGTGTTGCCGACCATAAGGGGCCCATTCGCCGCTCCCTTTACGCGCCGCCGCGCCCAACCCGGGAAGGGGTCGTCGGGCAACCCCTCCAGGATCTCGGGAAACCGCTGCAGGAAAATGTCGCGGACGCGATCCCATACGCGGTGATAATGCATCCGCTGCATGATGTTCAGCAGCTCCACGCCGCCGCCGAACCGCTCGGGCAACTTCTTCCACGCACAACCCGTGCGAAGTTTCGTCAGGATGCCGTCCATCGCGGTGCGCATATCGATAACGGCCGGCTTCCCGCTTATGGGATTCAAGACCTTCCCAACGAACAGATGCTCGATCGAAGCCCACTGGTCGTCTGTCAGATCGTACTCGCCCCTTTCGGCGGCGCGCGCTGCCGTCAGGGTCGGCTGCGTCGAGGGACGTTTCGATCGCGGAAGTTTATCGAACCTGCTGAAATCGAGTCCTTCCGACCAAGTGGGATCGGATCCGAAGGTTTGCTGGAGGACCTCGATGCCCCCGGCCATGACTAGACGAAGAATCGCGTTGTAGGCCTCCCGCCGCGTGCCGAAGTATTCCGGCGGACGCGTCAGGGGCACCTTCATGCGGGTCATGAACAGCAGCAAGTGCAGGACCATGCGAGTATCTGAAGTCCGCGAACCATTGGACTCCGTGATGCTGAGATTGGGAAGCTGATCTTTCACCAATGCCCACTGCTCATCCGAGAGAGCATGAAGGCCGGATGCCGCGAGCTCCGACATGTGGGCAACGGATCCCAGATTCGTGTAGCTCGGTTCCAGATGGCATTCCGTCTCGATGATCTCGGGCTGGAAATCGCAGGCGATGACCTGCTCCTCCGAAAGGACGTATCTCTCCCATTGAGCGGCGATTCTGATGCGAAACGAGCCACGCAATCGTCCCTGACGCGAGATGAGGATGCCGAGCACGCCTGTTCGTAATGCTTCGACTAGTTCCACCTCCTCATGGCTTTGCGGGACGAACGGAAGACGGTCGCGAAGCATAGATAAGGCCGAGAAAAGGTTCTCGCGCACGCCGCCGAAGTCGATCGCGTCGACCTGAATCTCAGGGATCAACGCCAGCCTTCGCTTTGATTCCTGAATTTGTGTCTTAACCTCCAAGGCGACCGCCTTGTGGTCGTCCTCGTCATGCGAGTCCCGGATCGACTGACGCAGAAGCCGCCGCGATTGGTCCCTGAGTTCTTTCAGCGTCTCGTTCTCGCCAGCACGGCGAACCACGTTCACACGGTCGATTTCTATCAGCGAATCCTTGAACTCTCCGTCAAAGCCGTCGAGCCAGGGCGCCAACCGGGGCGCCGTCGCGTCGAAGATCGCCTTCTCGATGTCGTCGCCCACGAAGCTCTGGGCATCGCTGCAGCACCTCTCCTTACCATTGCTGCATTTGTACCTGTGCGAGCATTTGCTTTCATCGACATAGTTGAGGAGAAATCTCTGCTCTTCCTTCCTGTCCGGGCAGTCGCAGATCGGATTGCCGAAGATCGGTAGTGCGTGGTTGCTCTTATCTTGGACGGCCCCGCCCAGACGGGTGTTGCGCGCTTGAATAGCCGTCACGGCCGCGACGTACTCGTGATCCTCCACAAGCCTGATATTTTCGTTACGCCCCCTGATCCACATGTATTCGGGGTTGGGCTTCCGAACCCATGACTTCGTTTTAGTGTCGTAGTACAGCCCGGTCTTCCTATAGTGGATGCGGCCCGTGTTGGCGACGTTTTGCGCGATGAAAAGTACGGTCCAGCCATCCCAAAGTCCCTTACCAGAAGGGGGCTCGACGCCTTCCGCATTCAGCTCGTCCGCTATCATGTCGCCGGACTTGTAGACGATATCGAGAGTGATCCTCTTGACGATCTTTGCCGTGTTCTCCGTGTCCCTCGCGGGAAATCCCCTGCGTCTGGTCGGCACCAAGCCATAGTGCCAACCCCACGGTAGGCCGCCTTTCTGGACGAAATCGTTGAGACCGTTCGTGATGCGGTCGATTCGGAGGGCATTCTCCTCCTCGGCTTGCACCGCATCGATAATTGCTTCTCGCTTTGTGACCCTGCGGCCCTTGCGAGCGATGTGCAGCTCGACGCCATGCATTTCCAGAAATTGGATCACGGGCACGCCGTCGTACGTCTCTCGGGCCAGTCTGTCGAACGACCAGATGATGACGATATCGAATTCGCCGTTTTCGACCGCTCTCAGGAGCGCCTGAAGACCTTCTCGATCTGTATCGGTTCCCGTGCGAGCATCGTCGCGGAAAAGCGTGTGACCGGTCCCCCCGAACTTCCGATAGTAACGGACGCCATCCTTTTCCTGAATTTCAATGGAGGCCGGGTTCTGTTGTTCGCTCGAGTATCGCGCATAGATCGCGATGCGCCGGTTGGCACCAGAACGGGTCATCGTCGGGACAACAAGCTCGGCGTCTGCCCTCATGCTTAGCCGATCGATCTCATCCCACGCGACAGGGCCGTCAGCCGGGAAGTCGTCGGAGCTGACGTTGTAGGGGACCCGCTTCGGCACCGCTTGACGGGCCGGGGCCGGAGGCGAGGCAGCAGCCTTCGTTCGGGGATCGAGGTCATCCCATTCGGACTTCAGAGCCGATTTAGGAAGCTTTTTTGGTCCGATATGTACAGCCAAGGAATACCCCGAAGCGCGGCGTTAAGTACGTAAAATATACAGACGTAACGACGGTTCAATGCCGGTGCCGGCTCGGTTACCTCAACTCCGGGAACCTTCCGAATGAAAATGTAAGTAAAAACAGTGACTTAACGGTCTCAGCGTGCCGTCAAATATTTTCCGGGGGGTGTTGGACAATCGAGCGGCTGTCCCGCCAAAACGACCAGAACATCCAGCGCTGCGCTGAAGAATTCTCTCTATCAATTCAATTGTTTAACGAGGGTTGCCTGAAAGTTCTGCCAGAGAACACCGCTCGTAAGCTCCGATGCCCTTCGAAATAGCGAAGCCAGCATTGAACGCGACGGGCGCCGGTGCTCTCGGTGTCAGGGCGCCCTCGGCGCGACCTCGGTTTCGAGATCGCGCTCGTCGGACCAAACGATGATCCCGCCGCCGGCCCCGATCCTTCCGGCACGCACTGCTTCTGCTTCGTCCGGATGCATGCGGCGTCCCCGGCGTTTCCGATCGGGTTGGGACCCGGTTGCCGGTGCGCGAGGCACCACGATGCCCGCCGCTGGCCGTCGTCCGAGCATAAGCCGAGTTTCGGTAAAGAGCGCCTGGAACGTCGAAACATCCAGTTTGACACGGGCGAGTTCGAGAAAGGTAGCGCCGAAGGCGTCGACCGCTGCGGCCTTTGCCAGATTGCCATAGTTAATTTGTTCACGCACAGCATCTTTAAGAAGTGCGTGCTGCTCCTCGAGCTCGTGACGGAGCCGCTTCGTCTCGGACGGACGATGACTTCCTTCGTTGAGCCTTTCCTGGAGCTGCCGGATACGGGCTCGCGTAGCAGGGACCAAGCGTGAGATGCGGTCGAAGCGCTCCCTGAGCGAACCAAAACGACGATTGAGCTCCTCGGCCTCGCAGCCGACCTCACGGATCTCGTCTGCGGCGCCCCGGGGTGATGCCGAATCCGACCTACTCAGTTGGCGCATCCAGTTGTTCTCGCTGTTCGGCATAGATGTCTCCCGATCCAATGTGTTTCGAAGAGAGGCTAATCGACGGCCTGGCAAGATCAAAACAGGGGGGCGTCAGGACCGGTTACCGGCCACGATAACGAAGGATTGGCGGGAGTTACGGAGACGACACTCGCGTAGGGATCGCCGGAGATTGGGCGAGCCGATTGTGACTGCTGATTGGGTAGAACTTTAGCGGTCGAGTGAACGGGATCGCGAATGTTTTCGTGTACCGAAGCACTCATGACCAAACCGATATCCATCCCTTCCGCGCGCCGCACGGCGATGCGCCTCGTCCGCCAGGCCTAAAGCCGACGATCCGCGATGGATCCGCCGGCACTACCCGGCGGATAGGTCATCTCCCTAAGCGATTCCACGACACCGCGATTGCCGGCTACTGCCGGCAAGGAGTCCTGCGATGATCATTAAATCACCGGTTAGCTCCGGAGCCCTCATAGCTCCGTAGCCTCTCGCGATCCGAACCTGCGCGATGCGGTTCGGCGCGATTTCGCCGAAGCTCCGCCATTGGTGACAGTCCGCCGCGCAACCGGACTCGGGAGAGTGCACCAAAGTCTAGCTGATACATCGCGCCGCGCGCGCAGTGATTCCTGGCCGTCGCCGAATGGCGAAGCGCCTTTCATCCAGTCGGCCGAGGCTATGCCTTGCTCGGTATCGACGGGATGCAAGGTTTGCCCCAGGCATCCGAGTGGACTTGGACCCAGCGTCTGATCAACGTCGTCCGAGTCCCTAATTTCCCTCTCAAGGCAGGTACGGCGGCAAAAGACCGCGGCATAGTGAACGGTCCGACTGGATGTCGGGCACCGGAAGCCAAGGTCACCGCCGGAAAAGGGAGGACATTCACATGTCCACCAAGACCAAGACGTTCGTCACCTGCAAGATCGTCCATCTCGGCGATCACGAATCGGCCACGCGCTACCGCGTGACCTGCAGCGACGCGGAAACCGGAGCTTTCGTCGGCAGCCTCTCGCTGCGGGCGCGGGCCGAGGGAGGCGCACCGCCGATTTCGTTGCGCATCATCGCCAAGCTGCTCGACGGTCACTGCCTGACCTCGATCTTGATCGAGGTCGAGGCTGAGTTGTGGCCACTGCCGCCCCGATATGCCTCGGGCGGCTCTATCCCGGCGTTGCCGGGCATCGTCACGCTCCGGTCGACGCCGGAGCAAGCCATGCCGACCGGCAACCGCTAGGCGCCGGTGGATGAAAAGTACTGCACGCGGGCGCCAGCCCGCGTGCAGCCTTCGAAACTCTTCAATTATCCCGGTACGATTCTCAAAAATCTTCGGGCTGGACGTATGACCACCGCTCCGAAGTGCGTTCCCCATCCTCCCAGAACTTGTAGAGGGTGCCTTCCCACATAGCGAAGACGGCCTTGAATTTGTCCTTCGCGGGTTCGGTGCCGGCTTGAAGTATTGGGATGCCTTCCGCGACGTATGCGCCATAGCAGCCGAGGTTCACGTAGATGACGAGAGCGGTCCCGGCCGGATATGCCTTCTTGATCTTTTTGGTCACTACCCGATCGAGTGCCGACGGAATCGCCTCGAAACGTTTTCGCCATTCCTCAACCGGATCGGGCCGCCAGTCCGTGTCGTCGGGCTCGTCGCTGCGTCGGCGGCCATCCATGTCGGCTTCGGTGGCCTCGAATTGAAGGATTCGACCGTCTGTTCGGATCTCGAAGTCAGGCCGCTCGCCGGGCACCAGTCTGACCTGATCCGACGAGAGTGCCGATGCAACACGGGAAGCGATCCAAGCGTCGCGCAGGAAGGCCAAGCCCGGCTGCCGGAAGTAGACCAGTCTGGGGATCCGCCCCGGCGCCGAAATTTCCTCGATACGCGAGCGGAAGGCTTGCGTCGGCCACCATCGCGAAAGCTCGGCTCTCCAGCCGTCGAGGGTCTCCTTCGGAATGCGATCAACGTTTTGCATGGCTATCTCGGTCGAACGCGACCCCACTAGCATCTGCCGGAGCCACGGAAATGACGGATCGCCACGAACCACGGCGTCGCGCCGACCTGGTGTTGGCGCTGCTATCCGGCGATCCGTATGGTCTAATCGTCAGAAGGATTCGCACAAGATCGCCCCTCTTCAAGGCATCGTCTTATGACGGGAAAGTGGTCCTCACCGGGCGTACCGCACAAGGGCTGGGCCTGCGACGGCGTCGAGGATCTCGGCGCTCCGGACGCGGTCTGCGAGATGTGCGAATTGCAGGAGATCCGCTACGTCCACACGATGTCTCATCCCGACTTCGAAGGCGTTCTGGAGGTCGGGTGCGTCTGCGCGGAACGGATGGAGGAGGACAAGGTCGGTCCTCGGCAACGCGAACGCGCACTCAGAGGTGCGGCCAGGCGTAAGAGCCACTGGCTCGACCGCCGCTGGAGAATTTCTTCGCAAGGCAATTCCTTCGTCAACACCGACGGATTCAACATCACCATCTACCGGAACGGCGATGGTTCATGGGGCGGCAGGATTTCCGAGCGAGCGACGGGGCGTTCCATCACGGCGAGACGGCGATACGAGTCAGAAGCAAAGGCCAAACTGGCCGCGTTCGACGGCATGATCTTCCTGAAACATAAGCGTGGGTGGGGCGGATAGGCGCCGCCCGGCGACCTGCTCGCTGTCCCCCGGTACGCCTGCCGAATCGGTTTCCCCGCAATTCACCGATCCGGTTCAATAGTCGATCGCTTGGCCCAACAAATATATTTCTGCCAACAAAACTCGGAACATAGCCGGTTCACTGAGGAGGCCGGGGCGTAGGATTCCACACGATTCGAACCGTCCATCCACAGGCGAACGGCGATGCGCTCCAATTCGGAATGGCAGGATGCGGCCTGGAGGCTGCGCGAGATGTGGGAAAACAAGGCGTGGCCCGCCGAACCTCTCGGCCCGGGTTGGACCGCCGCGTTCGCGGACTGGATCGGGAAATTCGGTCTCGCCCGCGTTTCGGATGCATTGCAGATGGCGTGCAAGCCGCGTTTCACCGAGGGCGGCCAGCGGCTGCCTCCGGATATTCGGGACGTGCCCAGGTACGCGGCGGTAGAGCATGCCGAGGACCGAGAGCATGGAGTGAAGGCCTGCTATCTCGTCCGTGGCCGGATGCGGCTGAAGTTCTACTCCTCGGAAGAGGATGACGAGGTTCTCAAGCTGCTTAAGCGGGTAATGCGGTTGGGGGTCACCGAGCATGCGATGAATGACGCCGTGGACGAGACCGACACGCTTGAAGATTGCTTCGCCGCAATGGGTGTCGACCGCACCGAATTCCGCATCGCGATGGGGCATCCGATCATCGACTTCGGCGTCAAGGGCAAGGTCTTTGTTCGAACGGAAGATCCGGAGTGGCGCGATTGGGACGCCTATCTCCGCCGGACGAGAGGTAAGGGCGCGCCGATCAGCAGGCGCGGCGGCTGGTATTTTCCGAGTCGACTTCCCCCGCCCGATCCAGTCCCTAAGAAGGCGAAGCGTTAGAACGCTGGCCTAGCGTCCCGCCCGTCGTCGGAGAAAACGACGTTCAGAGTGTTCGATTTGTGCCTGGACGACCTTGCACTCGCAGAAAGGGGTGCTTGCTGCCCTGCGGGCCACTTCCGCCGACGCCACGATGACCACGGTTCAGTCCTCCGGGTCGCCGGCCGGGTGGATCTTCGACTTCTCGGCGGCATCGACTATCTCACGCCTTCTGGCGATTTCCTTGCGAAGCCGTTCTCTGGCGCACATGCGCGCAAGGACTCGGACGATGGTTTGAGCTGGCGTGGGCTCCCTGGGAGGCGTCGGGTTGATGATTTTCATTACGGCGATCCTTCGGTGAGGGGCTCGACGTGCTCTTCTGGTTGGGATGCGATCGACGTGCGCTGTGTACGAATCCTTGCATCAGGGGAGTATCGTTGCTGCCGGCGCGTCGGAGGGAATGACTGCCGAGCTGCTTGAAGCGAGGATTGCCCCCACCGCGGCGCCGTCGATGCGCCCCCGTTCGAACAGCGTAGTGGCCACGGCTTCGAGGGCCTTCCGGCGCGGTGCGAGGAGATCGCGGACGGCGCGGTCGGCCTTCTGGAGTTCGGCGTTCGCCGCGATCCTGACCTCGCGGAAGGACAGAAGGTCTCGAGCCTCTTCGCTGCTGCCGCGGAAGAGCAGAGGCGTTCCGCCGGCGACGCCGAGAGATGCGACCATCGAAGCGGCAAGTGCGGTCGCCTTATCCAGGTCGCAGCCGCGGACGCCGCCGGCCCCGTTCGAGATGGACCCGCAAAGAAGATGCTCGCCCACCCGTCCGGCGAGCAGTATCTGAAGCCGGCGCTGGTACTCGGCGTAAGTGCCTTCTAGCGGGGGAGGCGGATTTCTGACGACGCTGCCGGCACGGTTGCTCATGTTCGTGACAACGCCGTAGACGCCGTCGGGACCGAAATGCAGAACGTCGACCACGATGTGCGCCGCCTCATGGGCGGCGGCTCGCCGGCGCGTGCCGAGGTCCAGTTCTTCGCCGCTGCCGACGGAGCGGAGCAGGTCGCGCATCGTGACGGGCCGAGTTTCGCCGCGTGCGATGCGGCGCGCGTCCTTCACGATGCGCTCGACGTCGGCGCCGACCATGCCGACCGCGATCTCGGCGAGCGGCTTCAGATCCTCGTCCGAGAGATCGTTTCCCAGTCGGACGCGGAACATCTTTTCGAGCTCGCCGACGTCGGGAAAGCCGATCCTGATGATCTTGTCGAGGCGGCCGGGCCGCAGCAGCGCGGGCTCGCAACGCGAGAGATCGTTGCTGCAGCCGATGATCACGATTCCTTCGCGTCCCCTGATGCCGTCGATCTCGGCCAATAGGGCGTTTACGACCTGGATAGAATAGTCCCTGTGGGAGTGGGTCATCGCGTCGCGCCGACCTATGCTGTCACACTCATCGATGAAGACGCAGGCCGGTGCATTCGCGCGGGCCTCTTCGAAGCTTTTGGCCATCGCGCGGAGAAGATGACCAAGATGCCCTTCGCCCGACCTCTGCCATGCAGCCAGATTCGCGTCGGGTACCATGTAAAGCCCCGCCTCGGCGCAGAACACGGAGGCGAAGGTGGTCTTACCGCACCCGCTGGGACCTTCGAGGGCGACGCCCGACGAGACCGCGCTCCAGGGGAGTCCTTGCTTCCATGCCCGGATATCAGCGATCGTGTCCCGTGCCCATGTGCGCACCTCGCCGAGCCCGTGGAGATCCGAGAGCGCCAGGTTGCGCGAGCCCGCTTTCGCCTTCTTCAGGTCCGCGATGCGCCGCAGTTCGTCGATGCACTGCTTCGGCGTGCGGTCGAAGCGGATGGCGACGATGATGTCCGCCACGGTCAAGCCGGCGACGAGGGCTGCGTCGACCGCTTCGCTGCAACGCTTGCCGGTGACGATCCGGATGGTTCGCACGATCGTGGCGGCGTCGAAGCGGGGAAATTCAATGTGGGTGGTCGCGGCCTTCAGGAGGCAGTCGGGTAGATGCGAACGGGCGTGTGGGGACACTCCGAAGAATGGGAGGGCGAGTGACAATCCGTGCAGGGCCGCCTTCTCGTTTTCCACGATGGTAGCGCCCTTGGGCGTTTCGCGAATCGTCATGTGAAGGACGTCGGTGTCGGCGTTGCGCTTGAATCCTTCGCGGGCGATGTCGATATTCTGTCCGTCGTCGAACAGGACGTCGCGCCAGGCGTGCCAAACGCGATCCAACGTCCGGGGATCGGCGACGTCGATCAAGACGGTAGGGGCTCCGTTACGGATCTGCGTGAGCAAGTCCGGCCGCTCGTCGAACATGCGTGACATGAGAAGATCGGTCGCGACGCGTCCGGCATCGGCCGGCGCGTCTCGCTGGCTGCGCGGCGGACGTTCCTCTGTCTCCTCCTGATCAGACTCGGGCAGGTCGACGGCCCGATGCCGAAGAGCGGCGAAACCGCCGCCATAAGTTCTCGGGCTCGAATTGCTCCGCGTGGTCGCCGAAGCCCGCTCGATCGCGGACTCCAGAAAACGCACCGAAACCCGCCAGAGGCGGCGGTAGGTGGCGAGCTCGAGTGGACCCATGCCCGCCTTGAGCGCCTCTTTATCGACGTGGCCGAGAGGATAAGTCACGTCTGCTCCCCATCGTCCCAAGGATTCGACGGATCAGACCGCGTTGCGTGCTCGAGCCAGAGATTGTGAACGAGCCAGGACGTCGCCAAGCGCGAACGGTGCTTGGCATTCAACGGCATTCCGCGCAGCTTGTGAGACAACACCAACGCTGCAGCGGCATTTCGAAAGGCGCAGTTGAGAAGCGTCGTCATCGACAGATCGACCTTCATGCCGATGCGCTCGGGAGCCTTGCAGGGGAGAACGAGGCCGATCGCGGCCGCCGCGTCGCCGCCCACCGCAGCCCGCCACTCGGGCATCGTCGACGAGATGGCGGCGACGCAGGTCGCCACTTCACCCATCCTGGTCTGATCAAACTCTTCGGCGCGGAAGGTGCGCCAGTAGGACAACGGTGCGGCCCAGTTGTCCTGAGATCCGCGTTCGCCGCTCTTCTTTGCGAAGTCATCCATATGGTCGAGCTCCGTCGTTCGCGCCGAACGGATCCGGCGCGCGGGGTGGGTTCATGTCGTAGGTCGATCGCGCTGGAGAGAGGCGGCCTAGCCGGCCCGCCCGCGAGTGCCCTGAGATATGTCAATCCTAGAGCTGGGGATTATCCACATCGGTGACTTGATGTCACCGAAAATCTTCGTTAACCATAATTAAGGCAGGATCCGGTCCGCCGTTTCTTAAGGGCAACCAAGCTTGCGTCGTCTATCGACGTTCGTGGTTGCCTGCTGGGGAAGGTCGACGCGGCATGGACGAACTACTCACGCCAACGCTCATACGTGCAGCGCGGGCTTTGCTCCGACTGGACCAGGCAGGGTTGGCTGCGTCTTCCGGCATTTCGCGCAAGACGATCATGTTGGTGGAAGCCGACGAGAGGGCCAAGATCGATCCGCGGCGCAAGGACATTCTGAAGAAGCTTCGCGAGCACCTCGAGAACGAGCAAGGTGTCGAGTTCACGTTTGCCGACGATCGAACGGGCGAAGGAGTGAGACTAAAACGCGCTCGCACGAAGACTGAAGAATCGTCCACCGGGTAGTCCGACTACGAGCGCCGGGTCTCCGGCGCAAGGGGTGCGCTATTGATCCTGCGCGATCGCGCGCGGTTCACGTCTACCTTGCGTGCGCCAGGATCCAGTCGCGGTGGGTGTCAACTCGAGTGTCGGCGCCCATCGAACAATCCCTGTTGCCGACCGAGGTTACCGCCAGAAGCAAGGGCACGTCGGTAGACTGCTGGCGATAGAATGCGGGTCCGCCCGAGTCTCCGCTACAGGTATTCTTTCCCGCCACGTGCGAGAAATAAACCTTCCATTCGTCCGACTGAGACACTTCCCATGGCGCCGCACGCTTCGTTCCGTCGCCGCTGCCGAGAACGTTGTATCCGAAACCGACGAAGATCAGCATCTGCTTGTTCAGGATATCGTTCCAGGCAGGAAGTTTCGAATGGAGCGGGGCGGCGACCGCCGGTATGGGAGCGGATGTGTAGAAAACGCCGATATCGTGAACGTAACTCATCGAATCGTACCGCATGTTATCTGGAGGCCAAGGGTACTTGGCATCAACGATCGGCTGGGGTCCATATTCCGGCGACGTGACGTCGGAGCCGATGACGTAGGTCATGCGTTGAGCCCGGATGGCGTCCTGATAGCCATCTATGCAGTGCGCGGCCGACAGGATCGTCTGCGGGGCGATCATGGTGCCGGAGCAGTGGACCTTCCCGTCGAGCATGATGGCGACGACATTCTTGTAGTCGTTGGTCTTCGATCCCCCGATGATAAACGGGCTGAAGTCCTTGTTCGCCGTCAGGATCGGCGGCTTGTCCACCTTGAAGTCAAACGGCGCGACCGACGGACTCGCCGTCTGTGCCAGGCCGGAGCCGACTCCCCCGACGGACGCGCCGATCGCGATGGAGATCGAGAAAACGCGGCATAGGAAGAGCTTCTTCTTCGTCATCGAACGCCTCGAACCCTTCTGCGCGATCCCGCGAAGTTCAGCCTAGAACGGCGCCACCACGCCCGGGGTAGGTGGCGGACGCAACGATTGGATCAGACGCTGATTGCTGACGTCGGGATTGTAAGTGGAGGGAGCCGTCGGAGCGAGAATCAAGGACAGATTGTTCGTCCACGCCGCAGCAGTGGAGGCTGCGGATCCCGTACCGGACGGACCAGTGACGTGTACCAGAGTCCAACTCGGCGCGATGCCGATGTTGGCTGAGACGGTGAACGTATAGTTCGCAGAGATCGTATCGAAGGGCGGCGCCTTCGGTGCCGGCGGCGCCGGGGTGCAGATCTTCGGATCGAGCAGCGTCTCGTAGGCCTTCTTCGCGATCGTCTCCGCGGTTTCGCTTGCGGTGATCGCGGCTTTGATCGCGTCTGTCTCCGTGGCATCCGGCGGATTGCCGCCGTTGTTCAAATGAGCAGAGACGGCAGCTTGAGACTGCTTGCTCGCCGTGACGGACGCGTCCGCCACGGAAGTCGAAAAAGCCATGATCTGGTTCGAACATACGGCGCCGAACTTCGCAGCGATCGGCACATACTTGTTGGCCACCCACTCCGAAGCTTCGGCGGCAAAGGTCGCCGCCCTCAACGCGTCCGGGATGCCCGCGACGAGAGCATACGGTTTCGTTATGGAGGGCGGTGTCGCCGGCTTCCCAGCGGCGCCGGCCGCGATGACGGCGTGACCCTCTTTCAGGATCTGGTAGCCGTCGTTCCTAACGACCAGCGGAAGAACGCGCCTGTCCAGCCATGTCTTGATATCCAGATTGCTGTACGTGAGCGTCGCATCCGGATCCAGGCATTCCCGGAAGCGAGGATCGGTCTTGGAGAGTGCGGTGAAATCCCGCTCGAGGTCCTGGAAGCCCACCGTGAAGGTCATATCTTCCGCACGGGACCGCGTATCGGCCACGCCTCCGCCGACCCCGAACGTGAACTTCTGCTGTACCGCGGAGATGGTGGTGCCGCCCAGTGTGCCTGGTCCTACGTTGGGATAGGCATTGTGCAGTGGGTTGTTGAACACGACCGTGGGCGTCAGCTGATTGACCGTTCCGACGTTCAACGTCAGATCGATCTTTGCCGCGAAGTTTCGGATCCAGGCGATATCTCGTCTTTTCATCGGCGCGGCGATGGCGTGCATCAGCTCGCATTTGATCTGTTGGACGACGTCCGGTACGGGCACTCCACCCGGATCCGGCATACTCGGCGGCCCCGAGATCGGCGCACACGCCGTAGCGAAAGTAAGAACAACGCACCCCGATATGCGCGCAACGCGCCTGAAATCCGATGCCATCCGCCCCCCGCGACATGGACATAGCTCTATTATAAGTTGAACAATGTCACATCGGTCGCGATATGCAATCGATTTAAGGGCCCATGCTGACAAATGTCGTCACGCGCTTCGAGGGGCGCCTCACGATTGAGTGCCCCTCTCCAGATCATGGCGGCACGGTCTCTATCGTACCCAACCCTCGGTCTTCATGATCGCAGCACCACGATCGCTGCTGAGAAACTCGAGAAATTGCTTGGCTTGCGGATCGGCGTCATGAGCCAGGACTACGTTCACATCGCGCCAGATCGTGCGATTCTTCGACAAGTCTACGATTTCCGCCACGTCGGCATGGGTGATCGGCCAATCCGGCCACGTGATCCAGGCGTACCGCGGGAAGTACAGGGCCATCGTCGTGCCTTTGCCGACTTCCGAATAGACCCGGACCTGACCTCCGGACTGGCGCCCGAAGCCGTAAATTGGACAACCCCCAGACCAGTCCCCTGGTCGATTGGCTTCGTCGTGAAGAACGGATCGAAGATCTTCTCGACGACGTCGGGCGCGATGCCTGTCCCGGTATCGCTCACGCTGACCGAGACGAAACAGCAACGAGTAGCAGATTTGGCCAGCAGCACCTGTGACCGCAATACGCTTTGGTCGGAGTGACATGACGCGATTCCTTTCGTCGTTCCGTCAATCGCATAGATTGATGGAATCAGGAATTCCAATCCAACTGTTGGATCGAATCAATCGACGGCGGCAATTCATCGTCCTTATGGATCCGGAAGTATCCGTTGCCATCATGTCCTGGCGCTGCGCACGGATTTCCGTTTCGCTGGTGGACCGAGCGTCTCTAGCAAAGCATCGGCGACGCGGCTTCGTTGTCGTTCACTGTGCTGGAGAACGTAGAACTCACGCTGAGGCAGCTTGAGGGGGACAGCGCATAATAATCCGCTCTCGATGCTTGGTGCCACGACGGACGCCGAAAGGGGCGGATCCCGGCGGGCTATGTCGAATGCGCGTTCTCGGGCATGAGGATCGGCGTGGTCCTGCGCCCAACCGTGCTCTTCGCATTCGCGAACAAGACGGTCTTCGACCTCGAGCATTGGGTCATCCGCATCGACGGCAGTCTAGGATGGACGCACTCGCGAGCCATTCCGATTATCGGCGCGGACGGCGAGATCGTCGAGTGGTTCGGCGCCGCGCGGGACGTGACCGAACGCAAGCAGGTCGAAGAGACCCAACGGCTGCTGATGAACGAACTCAATCATCGCGTGAAGAGTATGCTCGCGACGGTGCACGCCATTGCGCAGCAGACCTTGCGAAGATCGAAGGATCCGGCCGCGTTCGCCGAGAGCTTCGGGGGGCGGATTCAATCCATGTCACGGATGCACTCGCTTCTGACCAACACCAATTGGGAGTGTGTTTCGGCGTGGAATAAGCGATGCCGCCGTTGCGCGCTACGCCGGTGCGCCGTTGAAGGGCGTCGAACCGGGCGAGCATCGGATGGCCCGGGCCACGGCCAGCATGGCCCCGTTGAGGTCTATGCCGACCAGCCTTCCGACGTGGCCGCGCTCGGCCAGCCGTCGCGCCACGACACCGGTCCCGCACGCCACGTCCAGTACGCTTTGGCCCTTCGCAGGCTCGATGCGATCGAGTAGATCATCGGCCCAGACCGACGT
>Ga0209677_100313_pt1 | contig 31691 bp, 23 predicted proteins | sample AraplaCvi_mCL_r2_2_FD_184285 | JGI IMG/M metagenome (GOLD analysis project Ga0209677, IMG submission 184285) | Arabidopsis root microbial communities from North Carolina, USA - plate scrape CL_Cvi_mCL_r2 (SPAdes) (version 2) | ecosystem: Host-associated > Plants > Roots > Endosphere | place: USA... | reverse complement strand
TGCCGGATTCGCTGGTCGCTTGCATCGGCGGCGGCTCAAATGCCATGGGCCTTTTTCACCCCTTCCTCGATGATCCCTCGGTCGAGATCTATGGGGTGGAAGCCGCGGGCCATGGCCTGACCCAGCTGCATGCGGCGTCGATCGCCGGCGGCCGGCCCGGCGTGCTGCACGGCAATCGCACCTATTTGTTGATGGACGAGGACGGCCAGATCGAAGAGGCGCATTCGATCTCAGCAGGCCTCGATTATCCCGGCATCGGGCCGGAACACTCCTGGCTCCATGAGACCGGACGGGTCAAATATCTGTCGGCGACTGACGAGGAGGCGCTGGCCGCGTTCCAGCTCCTGTCGCGGCTCGAGGGCATCATTCCCGCGCTGGAGCCGGCGCATGCCATCGCCAAGGTGATGGAGCTCGCGCCGCAAAAGCCCAGGGATCATCTGATGGTGGTCAATCTGTCCGGCCGCGGCGACAAGGACGTGCCACAGGTCGGCGATATCCTACGCGCGAGGAAGTCGTCGTGAACCTGGTCCGATCGTCATCGGCCTCATGGTTCGAGATGGGTCGCAATTGCGACGCTCCTCATCATGAGGATTTTAATTCGTGCCGCGAAGTAGCTCCCATCCTGAGAAGCCCGCCGAAGGCGGGCGTCTCGGAGGATGGCCGCAAAGCGGGAAGCATCCTCCTCACCCGGCTGCTTCGCAGCCGACCTCTCCTCGCCGGGGAGAGGTATAGCACCAGATGTGCCGCACCATGACCACCCGCATCGATGCGCGTTTCGCGCAGCTCAACAAAGAGGGCCGCTCGGCCTTCGTCACCTTCGTGATGGCCGGCGATCCCGATCCGGCGACGTCGCTTGCGATTGTCAAGGCGCTGCCGCAGGCGGGCGCCGACGTGATCGAGCTCGGCATGCCCTTCACCGATCCGATGGCCGATGGCCCCTCGATCCAGGCAGCTGGACTGCGCGCGCTCAAGGCCGGGATGACCCTGAAAAAGACGCTCGCGCTCGTGAAAAGCTTCCGCGAGAGCGAGGGTGCCACGCCAATCGTGCTGATGGGCTACTACAACCCGATCTACATTTACGGCGTCGACAAATTCCTCGCCGATGCGAAAGCCGCCGGTGTCGACGGGCTGATCATCGTCGATCTGCCGCCGGAGGAGGACACCGAATTGTGCGTGCCGGCGCTGAAAGCCGGCCTCAACTTCATCCGGCTGGCGACACCGACCACCGACGACAAGAGGCTGCCGGCGGTGCTCGCCAATACCTCGGGGTTCGTCTACTACGTCTCGATCACCGGTATCACCGGCGCTGCCGCAGCCGATGCCACGGCCGTCAGCGGTGCGGTCGCCCGCATCAAGCGCCACACCTCGCTGCCGGTCTGCGTCGGCTTCGGCATCCGCACGCCGGAGACGGCGCGCGCCATCGCCGAGAACGCCGACGGTGCCGTGGTCGGCACCGCGCTGGTCGATGCGGTCAAGGGCAGCCTCGACGCCGAAGGCAAAGCGACGCCGAAAACCGTCAGTGCGGTAGCCGATCTCGTGGCCGCGCTGGCCCAGGGCGTTCGCGGCGCCCGAGAGGCCGCGGAATAGATGACAATCATCGATCCGACGACTGGCGGCGGCTTGCCGGGTCTCCAAATCCTCGCCATATGACAGGGCACGACGGAGCGACACATGAACTGGCTTACCAATGTGGTCCGGCCTAAGATCCGCAACATCCTGCGCCGCGAGACGCCGGAGAATCTCTGGATCAAGTGCCCCGATTCCGGGCAGCTCGTGTTCTACAAGGACGTCGAGGCCAATCAGTTCGTCATCCCCGGCTCGAACTACCATCTGCGCATGGGTGCGGCAGCACGGCTGAAGTCGATCTTCGACAACGAGACCTGGTTCGACGTAGCGCTGCCGGAGGTCACGCCGGACCCGCTGAAATTCCGCGACGAGCGGCGCTATGCCGACCGCATCCGGGATGCGCGGTCGCGCACCGGCATGAACGACGCGGTCAAGGTCGGCTACGGCAAGCTCGAAGGTATGGGCACCGTGATCGCGGTGCAGGACTTCGACTTCATGGGCGGCTCGCTCGGGATGGCGGCAGGCGAGGCGATCGTGCGCGGGCTCGAGCTCGCGGTCGAGAAGAGCTCGCCCTTCATCGTGTTCGCGGCGTCCGGCGGCGCCCGCATGCAGGAAGGCATCTTGTCGCTGATGCAGATGCCGCGGACGACAGTGGCGATCCAGATGCTGCGCGAAGCGCGCAAGCCCTACATCGTGGTGCTGACCAATCCGACCACCGGCGGCGTCACGGCCTCCTACGCGATGCTGGGCGACGTCCATATCGCCGAGCCCGGCGCGCTGATCGGTTTTGCCGGCGCCCGCGTGATCGAGCAGACCATCCGCGAGAAGCTGCCGGAAGGTTTTCAGCGCGCCGAATATCTGCGTGATCACGGCATGGTCGACATGGTCGTGCATCGCCATGATCTGCGGCCGACCCTGGCGCGGCTCTGCCGCATCCTGACCAAGGCGCCGGCGGTCGAGCCGGTCAAGCCCGCGCCGCAACTGCCGCCGCCGGCTCCGGCGGTCGCCAGCACTGACGCGCCCTCGGTCGCGCCATCGGCGTGAACAGCCCGGCGCGCCACACTCGATCGCAGCTTGACGAGCTGATCGCGCGGCTGTCCGCGCTGCATGCGGGCAAGATCGAGCTCGGGCTGGAGCGGATGCACCGGCTGCTGGCGCAGCTCGATCATCCCGAGCGCAAGCTGCCGCCGGTGATCCATGTCGCCGGCACCAACGGCAAGGGCTCCACGGTCGCTTATTTGCGGGCGATGCTGGAAGCCACCGGCCTACGCGTCCACGTCTTCACTTCGCCCTGGCTGGTGCGGATCAACGAGAGCTACCGGCTCGGCAAAGTCGGCAGCGGCGTTCTCGTCGATGACGACGAGCTGTATGCCGTCTTGACGCAGTGCGAGCAGGTCAATGCCGGTGCACCGATCACGTTCTTTGAGATCAAGACCATCGCCGCGTTCTGCCTGTTCGCGCAGCATCCGGCCGACGTGGTGCTGCTGGAGGTCGGGCTCGGCGGCCGGCTCGATTCGACCAATGTGGTGGATCAGCCGGCGGCCGTCGTGCTGACGCCGATCGGCATGGATCACATGGATTTCCTCGGCAACTCGCTGGCGTCGATCGCGGCCGAGAAGGCTGCGATCATCAAGCGCGGCGTGCCTGTTATCTCTGCCGAGCAGGAGCCGGACGCCATGGCCGTCATCGAGCAGCAGGCCAAGCGCATGCGAGCGCCGCTGTTCGCAGCCGGCGAGGAATGGCATGTCAATGTCGAGCGCGGCCGTCTGGTCTATCAGGACGACCGCGGCTTGCTCGATCTGCCGGCGCCAAAGCTGTTCGGCCGGCACCAGTTCGGCAATGCCGGGCTTGCGATCGCGACCCTGCGCGCGATCGACAGCTTCAAGCTTGCGACCACGGCGTTCGAGGCCGGCATCGTCGGTGCGGAATGGCCGGCGCGGATGCAGCGTCTGTCGAGCGGTACACTGACTGCGCTTGGGCCCGATGGCTGCGAGCTCTGGCTCGACGGCGGTCACAATGCCGACGGCGGACGCGTCATTGCGGCTGCGTTGGGCGATCTCGAGGAGCGCGTGTCGCGTCCGCTGGTCATGATCGTCGGCATGATGGCGAACAAGGATGCGGTGGCGTTCCTGGGCAACTTCGCCGGCCTGACGCGCCACATCATCGTGGTGCCGATTCCCGACCAGGCGAATGCGATGGCGCCGAGCGATCTGGCAGACGCCGCGCGCACGCTCGGCATGCGCGTCGAGATCGCCGACGGCATCGAGGCGGCGCTGTCCGGGGTCGCGCGCCTCGCCTATGAGGTTCCGCCGCGCATCCTGATCACCGGCTCGCTGTATCTGGCTGGCCATGTGCTGGCGATCAACGACACGCCGCCGGCATAGTTGGAAAATCCCGTGCGCTTCGCCGCGATCGCCGACATCCATGGCAACTATCTCGCGCTGGAAGCGGTTCGCGCGGATATCCGTAGCCACGGCATCGAGGACATCGTCAATCTCGGCGACATGGCGAGCGGCGCACTGGATGCGCGCAGGACCATGGACAGGCTGATGGCGCTGGATGCCGTCCACGTGCTCGGCAACCACGACCGCTACCTCATCGATCGGCCGCCCGAGAAGATGGGTTCGTGGGACCGGCCCGCTCATGCCGAGCTCGATGAAGGCCATCTCGACTGGCTGCGCGCGATCCCGGCAACGCGTGTGTTCGAGGGTCAGGTTTTCCTCTGCCACGCGACGCCCGCGAGCGATGAGGTCTACTGGCTGGAGCGCGTGCATCCGGACGGCACCGTCGCGATGGCCGATCTGGAAATTATCGAAGCGGCCGCGGAAGGCATTACGCAGCGCCTGATCCTCTGCGCCCATAGCCACATTGCCCGCGTCGTGCGGCTGAGCGATGGCCGACTGATCGTCAATCCCGGCAGCGTCGGCTGCCCCGGCTATCGCGACATCCATCCCTATCCGCATGTGGTCGAAGCCGGCTCACCGGACGCGCGCTACGCCATCCTGGAATCGAGCGGCAGCGATTGGATCGTCACATTCCGCCATGTGCCCTACGATCATGATGCGATGGCAGAGCTGGCGCGCCGCAACGGCAAGCCCGAGCTGGCTAATGCGCTGGCGACCGGTTGGATCAGGTAGAGGGCCATCATGCGAGCAGCTTTCTTGGATCAGCTGCCTTCTGCTTGAGCTGATCGAAGGTGCACTGCCGCGGCGCCTTGTCCGGGCGCCAGCGCAGGATCGAGGTGCCGTGGCGGAAGCGCTCGCCGGAGAAATGATCGTAGCAGATCTCGACCACGAGCTTCGGCTGCAGCGGACACCATTGCGTGGAACGCTCGGTCGACCAGCGGCTCGGGCCACCCGGCGCGTTACCGGTGAAGCTTTGCTTGGTGATCAGCGGCGCGAGCATGGTGGTCAGCGCCGGCTTTTCTTCCTTCTTGATCGCCGAAGTGAAGCCGACATGGTGCAAGAGTCCCTCGTCGTCATAGAGGCCGAGCAGCAGCGAGCCGACGACCTTTTTGCCGCCGTTCTTGTTGGTGGCGTAGCGGAAGCCGCCGATCACGCAGTCGGCGCTGCGGAAGCGCTTGATCTTCTGCATGCCGTCGCGGTTGCCGGCCTGGTAGGGCAGGTCGATCCGCTTGGCGATCACGCCGTCGCAGCCGCCGCCGGAACGCGCCAGCCATTTTTGCGCGGCGGCAAAGCTCGTCGTCGCTGACGATAGGCGAAAGGTTGATTGCGATTTGCCGAAATTCGCTTTCGCAAACGCTTCCAGCGCCGGCCGCCGCACCGTCAGCGGCTGCTCCGATAGTTTACGCTCTTTCTCCGTCGCAAGCAGGTCGAAGGCGATGAACAGCGCCGGCGTCTGCTCAGACAGCATCTTCACCCGGCTCGCGGCGGGGTGGATTCGCTGCAGCAAATCGTCGAACGAGAACGCCTTGCCGTGCGGCACCACCAATTCGCCGTCGAGCACGAAGCTCGTCGCCTTCAACTCTCCCGCGGCCGCGACCACCTCGGGGAAGTAGCGGGTGAGGTCCTCGCCCGCTTTCGACGTCATCGTCACGCGCTCGGCCTCCCGCGACAAGAGGCAGCGGAAGCCGTCCCATTTCGGCTCGTACTGCCACTCCTTGCCTTGCGGGATCGCATCAACCGATCGCGCCTCCATCGCCTGCAAGGTCGAACGTTTGGCAGCGGATCTGCGGGGGCGGGGCGGCACGGTAGGCAAAACCTCGAAAACGCGACGAATACCCTTTCACAACGGCGAACGGCCGGCGATGTGCCGGCCGTTCTCAAAAACAGTATCGCAAACCGCGCGCGGATCAGACTGCGGAGCTGATCCACTGCTGCAGCTTCGCCTTCGGCGCGGCGCCGACCTGGCGCGAGGCCATTTCGCCGCCCTTGAAGATCATCAACGTCGGGATCGACATCACGCCGTATTTGGATGCCGTCTTCGGGCTCTCGTCGACGTTCAGCTTGACGATCTTGACCTTGTCGCCCATCGCGCCCGCGATCTCGTCGAGGGCCGGGGCGATCATGCGGCAGGGGCCGCACCACTCGGCCCAGAAATCGACCACCACCGGGCCGTTCGCCTTGAGCACCTCGGTTTCGAAATCGGTGTCGGAAACCTTGCTAACGGCCATGGGATTACCTCGTTGGTTTGATGGACGGGCGGGAATCGCGCCCCAGGATCATGCCGATCAAAGTATGAATGGCCCCTTGTCCGGTCAAGCTCGGTCACCCAGCCGTGTGGGGAATGCAAGCTCCGCGTCCAGCGCGGAGGCGGAAAGCTCCATCAATTCAGGGGTTTCAGTCCAGAGCAGCGCGGCCCGGACGGCGCGGCCTGGATAGAGCTGTCCGAGCACGGCGCGGTACAAAGCGAGCTGACGGACATAGGCCTGCGGCACCCCGGCAAGGTTGGTCGGCGGCTCGTGGTTGGTCTTGAAGTCGACGATCAGGACTTCGGCCTCGGTGACGACCAGCCGGTCGATCTGGCCGGATACCAGCGCCTGCGGCTGCTCGGGCAGGGCCAACCGGCCGACGATCGAGACCTCGGCGCGGCTGCCTTCGGCGAACACTTGTCCGAAGCGCGGGTCCTCGATCACTACGAGCACGCGCTCCGCCAGCCGGGTGCGCTCCGCCTCCGGCCATTCCTGTGCATTGCGGGCGAGATATTTCAGCGCGGCGTCGCGGCGCCTGGTGGCCGCGACGTCAGGAAGCGACTGCAGCAGGCGGTGCACCAGGGTGCCGCGCTGCATGGCCTCCGTCCGCGCCACGATCGAGGCTCCAGCTCGCGGACGAAGCTCCTCGTCATCCGACGCGTCGGACGGGCGCAGCACCTGATCTGCGGCCGGCGTCTCGACCGCTGACGCGCGCAGCCACGCTGGCAGCTCCATCGCAGCCACCGGCCCTTTCTCCGCCTCGCCGCCGGGAGCGGCTGCAATGTCCTCGGCGCGCGCGTAGCGCTTCACCTCGCCATCCGGCGTCTCGATCTTCTCGACCGTGAGGCCGGAGAGGTCGAGGCCGCGCGCGACCAGATCGTACCAGCAATCCCGGCGGACGTTGTTCATGTTGCCCGGCATGCAGCCGGCGATGATCAGTCGGTCGGCGGCACGCGTCATCGCGACGTAGAGCAGGCGGCGATATTCGTCCTCGGTCTCGGCCAGCATCGCCGTGCGCGCTTCGCCGACCGTCTTGGGATCGTCGGCCTTGCGGCCGGCCCACACCACCACCTCGCCTTTGTCAGGGCCGTTGCCGGTCGGCAGATGGATCAGCCGCAGCCGCTGCGAATCCGACGGCGAGGACGTGGTGTCGACCATGAACACGACGGCGGCCTCCAAGCCCTTGGCGCCATGCACCGTCATGACGCGGACCTCGTCGCGCGAAATCTCCATGTCGCGCTTCACCTCGGTGTCGGCGGCGCGCAACCAGGCCATGAAGCCCTGCAGCGAGGCCGGCGCCTTGCGCTCATAGCCGAGGGCGAGCTCGAGGAATTCGTCCAGCGCATCATTGGCCTCGTGGCCCAGCCGCGCCAGGATGCGGCGGCGGCCGCCGTCGCCGCCGAGCAGCCAGGCATAGAAGGCGAATGGCGTCTCGTCGGTAGCCCGGCGCTCGCATTGCCGCAGTCGCTTCAACGTGCGATCGAATCTCTCGTCGCTCGCGGCATGCTGGGCCAGCGCCTCGCGCAGAGAGCCTTTACGCTGCCAGGCCAGCGTGAACAGGTCGTCGTCGGTGAGGCCGAACAGCGGGCTCTTCAGCACGGTCGCCAGCGCGAGATCGTCCTGCGGCAGCAGCAGCGCGTCGGCGAGGTTCATCAGGTCGATGATGGCGATGTGCTCGGTCAGCTTCAGCCGGTCGGCGCCGGCCACGGGAATGCCGGCGTGCTTCAGCGCCTGGATCACCGCATCGAACGCGTTGCCGCGCCGCCGCACCAGAATGAGGATGTCGCCATAGCTCAGGCGGCGCTGGGCATGGTCATGCCCGGTCATCGTGCCCTCGCGGATCAGCCGCTTGATCTCGAGCTGAATGCGTCGCGCCAGCTTGACCTCGGGGCTGGTCACGGCGACGCCGTCGAACGGCGCACGCCAGCCCTCGATGTCCTCGCGATCGTCGCGTTCGGCCAGCGGCCACAGCTCGACGACGCTCGGTCCTGCATCCTCGAGCGCGTTGTGAATGGGATAGCCGATGTCGGGCGAATGGATGCTGCTGTAGATCTGCTTCTCGCGGAAGACATGATCGACCGAATGCAGGATCGCCGCGCCCGAACGGAATGAGTAGGTGAAGGCGACGGGATCGAAGGTGAGCCCAGCCTCGGTAAACCGCTTCTGCAATTGCCGTCGCTGCGCATCGAACTCACGCGGCTGTGCGCCCTGGAACGAGAAGATCGACTGCTTCTCGTCGCCGACCGCGAAGACGGTGCGGACCAACCCGTCGCGCGCGCCGGCGCCGGCGGTGAATTCGGAGATGATGTGGTTGACGATTTCCCATTGCCGCGGGCTCGTGTCCTGCGCCTCGTCGATCAGCACGTGGTCGACGCCGCGATCGAGCTTGTAGTGCACCCAGCCGGCGGAGACGCGATTGAGCATCGCCAGCGTCTTGTCGATGAGGTCGTCATAGTCGAGGAGGCCGCGCTCCTCCTTCTCGCGCCGGTAGTTCGCCGCCGCCGCGGTCGCGATCTGCAGCAGCGCCTGGCTGCGGTCACGCATCACAACCGCGCGGCGTGTCTCGATCAGGAGATCGAGCCGGCGTGCTTCGGCCTCGAACAACGCGCCGAGCCCAGGATTGGCATCGGTGAACTTCTTGGTCAGCACCGTTTTGCGCGGCGTCTTGTCGTCAGTCAGGAAGACGCAGAGATAGGCATCGACCTGATCGCTGCCGGAAAAATGCAGTGCATCGCGCAGCCGGTCGGCGTGCGCCTGCTCGGTCTTGCCGCCACCATCGAGCTGGCTTGCAATCTCGCGCCACTCCGTGTGCGGCAGGTTAGGGCCGTCGACGATGTCGCGCTCGACAGCGACGAGAGTGTCGTCGCGGGCGACGCCGAGCGCGCGCGACAATTGCTCGGAGGCGACATCGACATGACCTGCGCCATCGGTCCAGGCCATGAAGTGATCGCGGCTGAGACAGGCCTCGCGGACCACGTCCTTGAAGGTGACATCGGCGGCGCTCGCCATCGCGATCTGCAGAGCGCGGCCGATGCCGCTGTCCGGCGCGCGCGCCGCGTCCAGCATCACCTTCAGATTCGCGCGCTCCATCATCTCGGTCTGGTCGCGGTCATCCAGCACCGAGAAGCGCGCCGGCACGTTGGCCTCGAATGGAAACTGCTGCAACAGCCGGGTGCACAGCGCGTGGATGGTCTGCACCTTCAGCCCGCCCGGCGTCTCCAGCGCGCCCGCAAACAGTTTGCGTGCCGCCGAACGCATTTTCGCATTTGGATGCGGAATGCCGGATTGCCGGATCGCCGCATCGAGCGCGTCGTCGTCGAGCGTGACCCAGTGGCCGAGCGTGGAGAACACCCGCTCCGCCATGTTGGCGGCCGCTGCCTTGGTGAAGGTGATGCAGAGGATCTTCTCCGGCGGCACGCCATCGAGCAGCAGGCGGATCACGCGTTGAACGAGAACGTGGGTCTTGCCCGAGCCGGCATTGGCGGAGACGAAGGCGGACGCAGCCGGGTTCGAGGCGCGCGTCTGCGCCTCACGCACGGCATTCGGAATCGGGCGAGGCGCCTTCACCATTCCTCTAACCCCAATCCGCCGGCCGCCGACCATTCCTTGATCCGGGCCAGGTCGTCATAGGCGCCATAACGGTTCGCCCACATCGACAGGTTCAGCGAGGTGTAGGCCTGGTTCTCGTCCTCGAAGCGGCGGATCAGCGCCTCCAGCTTGTCGCGCGCCTCGCGGGCGGCGGCATCCGGCGGCTGCGGCTGGTCGCTCTTGTTGATCTTCAATTCCAGCACCCGCTCCTCGCCGGGCGGATTGTTGCCGGAGAGCCTGACATAGGCGAGCTGGCCGACCAGGCTGCCGGCCGGGATGCCCTCGAAGCCGCCCTCGCGCAGGATCGCGGCTTCGAGCGTGAGCTGCGGCGACAGTCCCATCCGCACCTGCTTGCCGGTCGGCGGCTGCCCGGTCTTGTAGTCGAGGAGGGCAAAGGTGCCATCACTGCGGCGCTCGATGCGGTCGGCGCGGGCTGTCAGCGTGAAGCTGCGATCGGGGCCTAATGGAATCGAGATCGAGCCCTGCATTTCGGCGATCAGCTCATCGATGTGCTCGCGCCGCGCCTCCTCCCAGTTCGCAAACCAGGTCGCGATGCGCTGGAAGCGCGGCCACCACAGCGCCCGGGCCTCCGGACGCTCCATCAAAGGCGCAAAATGCTTCTCGCCGATCTGGCGCAGTGCGCGTGCTGCGTCCTGCGGCAGCTCGTTGGCGAATTCTTCCGTGAACTCGCCGATCGCCGCGTGGATGGCCGAGCCGCGATCGGCCGCCGACAGCGGCATGTCGACCGGCTCGAGCTGGCTGAGCCTGAGGATGTGCCGGGCAAAGATGGTGTAGGGATCGCGCAGCCAATCCTCGATCGCGGTGACCGAGAGGCGCGTGGGCCGCGCGGCCAATGGCGGCTTCGGCATCGGCTGCGGAATCGGCGTCACCTGCACCGGCTGGTCCAGCACCTCGGCGTAGCGCACGTAGATCTCGCCGCGCGCTTCGGCCTTCCTCCAGAGCTCACTGCCTGCGACCGCTTCCAGCCGGTGCAGGAAGCGGGAGGCGACCGCGGGCGCGCCGCCGGCTTTGGCGGCATGGCTGAGGATCACTTCGGGCGCGCCGAGCAGCTGCGCGAAATCGTGCGCGGACAAGCCGATGCGCCGCTCCGGCAGATCGAGCCCCAACTGATGCCGCATCGGCCGGCTGAGCCAGGGATCGATGCGCGGCGCCGGCGGCCAGACCCCCTCAATCAGCCCGCCGATGATGACACGATCGGCCTGCATCAGCCGCGACTCCAGAGGGCCATAGATCTGCAGCTGCGCGCCCGGGCGTTCCGGCCGCCGCACCGCGCGATCGGAGAAGGCCGTCAGGAACAGGTCGGGATAGTCAGCGAGCGGCGCCATCAGGCCGCAGCGCTCGCCGCGCCCAAGCAGGTCGTCGAAGGTTCTGGCGAGTGCGGAGCCGTCGCGATCGGCAAACGCCGTACTGAGGCCGAGCTCGTCAGCGGACAAGGCAGCGACAACCTCGCGATGCCGCGCGGCGAACTCGGCAAAGTCCTGCGGCTTGGGGGAGCTAAGGTTCTCCAGCGGCGCCAGCGCCTTCTGCAGGGCCGCGATCAGCGCCTGCGCATGATCGAGCGCCTCGGGCGAGAGGCGGGCGCGTGGCTCGGCCGGGTGCAGCGCGGAGGCCTCGCCCTGCCGCAGTTTGTCGTGCTCGTTGCGGAAGCGGGTGAAGTCGCGGGACAGCCCGATCGAGCCGGGCTGTGGCCGGGTGCCGCGCAGCACCGCGAGCTCCAACGTCTCGATCGCGGATCTGAAGGCGCCATAGGCGGCGCCGAGCCGGCACAGCGGATGCTTGAGCAATGCGAGCAGGGTTGGCGGCTCCAATCCCCTCGCTGCCGCCTCTGCGGCAAGACGCGCGAAGGTGCCGGCCGGCGTTTCCATCAGCGGGTCGCCGCCGGAATCGTCGAAGGACAGATGCCAGCGCGTCAGCGCCGCCATCACCCGCCGCGCCAGCGCGCGGTCCGGCGTCACCAGCGCGGCCGACTTGCCGAGATGGCGCGCCTCGCGCATTGCGATCGCGATCGCCAGCGCCTCCATCTCCGGATTCGGCGCCGCGATCACGGCGAGATGGTCCATGGAGGCCGAGATATTCGCCGCGACGTCGAGCTGGCGCAAACGCTCGTGCCACATCGCGGTCGCTTCCGACGGCCGCATCGCTTCGGATATCAACACCTCGCGGCCACCGCGTGCGGGCGGCGCCAGCCGCGCCACGTCGCGCCGCTCGATGCCGAAGCGCTTGAGCAGCATGTGCATCGCATATTGCGGATGGTTCGATGAGGGTTGCGCGATCACGCGGCCCTGCTTGTCCTTGGCGCCGCCGATCGCCTGCCACGCGGCCTCGTCGAGATCGATGTCGAGGCCGGGCAGCACCACGGCCCCGTTGGGCAGCTTGGCGACGGCGAGCAGGAACTTTGCGGTCGCCGGCATCGAGCCGGTCGAGCCGGCGGCGATGACAGGGCCATCTGGATGGGCGGTGAGACGCGCGGCCTCGGCCGCGATCAACATGTCGCGCCGCGCCGCGGGCTCGATGCGCTGAATTTCGTCCAGATAGGCCGGCCACGCGGTGCGCGCGATGCGAAGGAATTCCAGCGAGTGCTGCCAATATTTGTCGAGCTGATCGGGCACCAGGCCGTCGAGCGCGTCCCAAGAGACGCCGCGCGTCACCATGTCGTCGATCAGCCGCGCCAGGTCGCCGGCGAGCTGCAAGGTCGAGGCCGGGCCGCCGATCACGAGCGGCGCGGAGACCGGCGTCTTCGCCCAGGCCGCGACCAGCCGCGCCAGGGTCAGCCGGCGCTCCAGTTCGCCGAGCTTCTCCGGGACCTCGAGCGGCGCGCGACCATCGAAGGCTTCGCTGTCCTCCGCGAAGGCGAGCTCGTCCTCGTCGATATCGCCGAGCGCGACCAGCCGCGGCAGCACCGCCGCATCGCTGTTGAGCTCCTCCAGGAACAGCTCGCGCGCGATGCGTAACGAGCGCCGCGTCGGCAGATACAGCGTCGCGGTCGCCAGCAGCGCTGGATTCGAGCGCGCCTCGAAGCCGGGAACCAGCCGGCCGTCGATCAGCGCCGCAATCACGCTGCGCAGGAGGGGGACGGAGATGGGAACGGTGAAGACGCGCATCGGCCCGACTGATTCGCTGATCGTCTGCCGTCTATATAGGAAGCAATCGGGCGCTGGTCATATCGGGGGTGTGGATGAGTGTTGATAGGTGGTGCGATGTCTGTCGTCGTGCACTCTCGCGCCCAATTTCCATGTCGTCACCCTTGTTTGCTCCGGTGGCGGGCATGACCGCTAAATATGTGTGATCGGGCGAGCGCCTCACTCTCCCCGTCATTGCGAGCGAAGCGAAGCCATCCAGAATCGCGGCGCAGCCCTGGATTGCTTCGACGCGTTGCGCCTCGTAATGACGAGGCCAAAAATCGTCTATTCTCGCGGCGCATCTGCACCCGAGCTTTGCCAGCATCTCGCCCTCATCAAGCAGGAGGGCGCAGGGACGGCCAATACCAGACGACACTCATGGTCCGCCTGCAGCAAAAAAGCACGCCGCAGAACCACGGGTTATTTTTTGAGCCAGGCGACGCATCGGAGCGATCGGCTTGAGCCACTTCATGAACTTGCTTCTTGTGCGCCAGTTGATTGGCCCCGACCGCCGCTCCGTGCACGCTGTCGTCCTCGCGCACACGAGGACCCATAACCACAGGCGGTCGTGGTTGAAGTGCGCTGAGGCTCCAGCCTTCGTCCAATAGCATTCGGCGGCTATGGATCCCGGCTCGCACTCACTTCGTTCGCTTGGCCGGGACGACAATGAGTGCGCAACGACTACGTCGCGCTTTCCAATAGCGCTTCTTCGGCAGCCGACACCGCGTCCGGCGTGCCGACATGCATCCAGACGCCGTCGAGCCGAAGGCCGAACAGCCGGTCCTGCTCATTGGCCTTGTCGAACATTCGGACCAGCGAAAACTCGCCCTGCGGTGCGTCGTCGAAGATGATTGGCGAGATGATCGCAGCGCCCGCGTAGACGAACGGCACCACCTGGTGCTCCCTGCGCCTGCGCAAGGTGCCGTCGGCCAGCATCGAGTAGTCGCCCAGGCCGCTATAGCCGATCGAGCTTGCGGTCGGTGCCATCAGGAGCAGGATGTCCATGCGCTCGGGGTCGAACGCGTCCGCCAGCCGGACCAGGTTGGAGCGCACGCCCTCGATCCACATCGTGTCGGAATTGACATGGAAGAACGGCGTCGGGCCGAGCAGGGGCAGCGCCCTGACGACGCCGCCGCCGGTGCCGAGCACCTGGTCGCGTTCGTCGGAGATGATCACGCGCGGATGCGTGCGATCAGCGGTGTGCGCGATGATCTGATCGGCCAGATAATGCACGTTGACGACGGCCTCGGTCACGCCGGCATCCGCCAACCGGTCGAGCACATGGTCGAGCAGCGGCTTACCCGCGACGGGGACCAGCGGCTTCGGCATCGTGTCCGTCAGCGGGCGCATGCGCAGGCCGAGACCGGCGGCGAGAACCATGGCTTTCTGCGGCGTGACGGGCATCTTCTTACGTCTCGGGCAATGTTGAGGAATTGCGACCGAATCATACCACGCGCTGGTGGTCCGACGCCAAACATTCGCGCCCATCCGGGAGGCGCGCTTGCAAACGTCAAGTTCGTTCCACCAGCGTGGAATGTCTCGATCCGGGCTGCGATAGCCGTTCGTGATGACGATTATGCGACGTCTTATTGCCGTATTTGTACCGAGCCCATATGCCGCAGCCGGATCAGACCTCGGCGTTTGCGCGCCGGCCGCCGGCCTTCTTCTTGCGATCGCCGGGCTTCAAGAAGTTGACGCCGATCTGGTCGCCATTGACCCAGGCCAGCTCGCAGCGGCGATAGGCAAGCCCGGTAGAGGAGAGCAGCAGGAAGAACTCCTTCAGGTGCAGGCCTTCGACCGAGCCTTCGACGGTGAGCTTGGCGCCGGTCTCGGAGACGTCCTCGAGGGTGCAGTTGCGCCGCCAGGTGCCGTCGATGCCCATCATGAAGGCGGGAATGCCACGCTCGAAAACGACGCGCTCGCCCTTCTGCCGTTCCGCCATGTCTCACTCCCACACTCACGCGCGGCGCGTCGCCGCAGTCGTGCCGATGGAGTTTACGTGGAGATGGCTAATAAGCGGTAAAGCTACGGAGCAATGCGTCGAAGAGATCTCGCGACGACAGTTTGCTTGAGCTACACGATCGGTGTCGTCCCGGCCTTGAGCCGGGACCCATAGCCACCGGTGGCTATTGTTGCGACGACTGATAATTGACGACGTGCCACAAACGATTGCTGCGGAGTATGGGTCCCGGCTCGCGCTTCGCTTGGCCGGGACGACAGCTGTCATTTGGGGCGCGTCACGTCACTGGCGGCGGAACGTTCGCGGCGTACCAGTCGCGCAACGAGGCCAGTGCCGCGTGGGCAAGCGCGCGGTTGAGATAGGTCCAGATCCGCGGCTGGTGCTTCAGGTAGTGCGGCTTGCCGTCGCGGCGGTTGAGCCGGGCGAAGGTGCCGAGCAGGCGCGTGTTGCGCTGTGCCGACATGATCGCGTAGGTCGCGCCGAATTCAGACGCATCGAAACCGTCATCGGGCGTCATGCGAGCCTCGACATAGCGATTGAACAGCGCGCGCTCGATATCCTCCGCGACATCGATGCGCGCATCCTGCAGCAGCGAGACGACGTCATAGGCCGGCGGTCCCATCACCGCGTCCTGGAAATCCAGGATGCCGACCCGCGAGATGCCCTCGCGTGCGGCGAGCCAGAGCAGGTTCGGCGAGTGATAGTCGCGCAGCACCCAGGTCTTGCGCGCGGCCAGCGGTTCTTCCAAGAGCTTGCGCCACATCGCGATGAATTCGACACGCAGCATCTCGGACGGCTCGACGCCGCGATCCGGCAGGTACCATTCCAGCATCAACCCGATCTCGGTCAGCATCGCGTCGATGTCGTACGAGGGGACCTTGTAGGTGACGTGCGGCGCCAGCGGCAGCACGTTCGTCGCCTCTTCGCCGTGTAGTCTCGCGAGTAGATCGGTCGCTGCCTCGTAGCGTGCCAGAATCGGACGCGGCGGCTCGCCCTCGATCACGCCCTCGGTTCCGAAATCCTCGGTGACCAGAAAACCCTGCTCGAGGTCGGCGTCGTGAATCTTCGGCGCCGAGAGGCCGCGGGCGCGCAAGCCCCCGGCGATCGCGACAAAGGGGCGGACGTCCTCGGCGAGATGCACCGCGGCGCTGTAGGACTTGCCGTGATAGATCGCCGGGCCGTCGGGCCGCTTTGGTGAGTTCATCAGGATGAAAGCACGCTCGCCGCGGTAGAGTCGTGCGTAGGAGCGGATCGAGGCGTCGCCGGCCATGCGCTCGCGCCGTGACTCGCTATGGCCGGCGTCCGTGAGAAACTGCCGCAGGGCCTGGAGCCGCGCGACCTGCGCGGCGGCCTTGCCGTAGCCCTTGATCGTAGCGATGCGGGCGGTCTCGCCGCGCGCGCCATCATGGCGAAAGGCGATCTCGATGCGGCCCTCGGGCAGCGCGTCGCCGGCGCGCTCCGGCCATTCCATCAGCACCACGGTCGCCTCCGGCAGCGGTGACAGGCCGATCTCCTCCAGCTCGGAGGCATCGTTGACGCGATAGAGATCGGCATGAACAAGCGCGAAGGGCGGCAGGTCGTAGCTCTGCGCCAAGGTGAAGGTCGGGCTCGGCACCTCCAATCCCTCGTCGCCGGCGAGATGGCGGATCATCGCCCGCGCCGCAGCGGTCTTGCCGGCGCCGAGATCGCCCGACAGCGTGATGAGATCGCCGGGGCCGATCAACAGCGCGAGATCGGCCATCAGCTGCGCCGTCGCGGTCTCGTCGGCGAGCGCGGCCTCGAATGTCACGACGCCGGTCATTCCGCGGCGTTACGCTGGGCGATGTGATCGGTCGGGAAGTCGCAGGTCACCGTGGTGCCCTTGCCGACCACCGAATCCATCCGCACCTTGCCGCCATGCAGCTCGACGAAGGAGCGCACCAGCGACAGGCCAAGCCCCGCGCCGCGATGACGCGAGCCCTGCGAATGGCTCTCGAACCATTCGAACACCTTGTCCTTCACCTCCGGCGGAATGCCGGGGCCGGAATCGGTGACCGAGAAGGTGACGCTGTGGTCGGTACGCCCAGCGCTCACGACCACGGCGCTGTCCGGCGGCGAGAAGCCGACCGCGTTGGCGAGCAGGTTGAACAGCACCTGCACGACGCGGCGCTCGTCGCCGATGAAGGAGCCGACATTGGCGGCGACCTCGACCTTGAGGCGGATGCGATCGGTCGCAAGCCGGTCCTGCACGCCTTCCGCCGCCGCCTCGATCGCCTTTCTGGCATCGACCGGCCCGAGCTCGAGCTTCATCGCGCCGGCGTCGATGGTGGCGAGATCGAGAATGTTGTTGGTCAGCGCCAGCAGCGCGTTGGTCGATTTGGTGACGTAATCGAGATATTCGGATTGCTTCGGCGTCAGCGGGCCGGTCGAAGGATCGGACAGGAAATGCGCGAAGCCGATGATCGTCGTCAGCGGCGCCCGCAGCTCATAGGAGACGTGGTGCACGAAGTCGATCTTCATCTGGCCGGCGGCTTCCAGTGCCTCGTTGCTCTCGCGCAGCGCCCGTTCGACATTCTCCGTGTCGGTAATGTCCTGGAATGTCAGCATCGTGGCGCCGTCCGGCAGCGGCCGGCTCATGCAGTCAAGCACGCTGCCGTCCTTGCGTTCCAGCTTCAGGACGATGTCGAGCCGGTTCTCGATGCCGGTGATGGCCTCGCGCAGGACGCGCCAGCCGGCGGGGTCGTCATGGAGCTGATGGCACCAGGATTCCACGGTGTCGATATGCGGATGCTCGCGCAGGGCGTCCGGCGACAGCCGCCACATCTTGGCAAAGGCCGGGTTGAACAGCTCGACGCGGCCGTTGGAGCCGAACACGGCGACGCCTTCGGCCAGGCTGTCGAGCGTCTCGCGCTGCACCCGGATCAGGCCATCGAAGCGGCGGGCGAGATCGAAGCTCTCAGTGACGTCGTCGAGCAGATAGGTGACGCCGCCTTCCGGGTTCGGGGTGGTGACGACCAGGAGCGCGCGGCCGTCGGGCAGGAACCAGGTGTCCTTGGCGGTCTCGACGGCGCGATAGGCCTCGTGCAGCTTGACCTTCCAGGCGCGAAAGTCGGCCTGCTCGGGCAGCTTGCGCGCGGCGCGCAGCCGGTCGAGCACGCTGGAATCATCCGGATGGCTGTCGAGGAAGGCGGGGTCGAGGTCCCAGAGCCGGCGGTAGGAATCGTTGTAGAAGGACAGCCGGCGCTGGCTGTCGAACACGGCGACACCGGAGGACAGCTGGTCGAGCGTGCGGCGGTGCGCGTCGGCCATCCGCCGCAGCGCGGCGCTCAGCGCATCCGCCTCGCTGGCGTCGACCGCGACGCCCGCGCTGCCGCCATTGAGCGAGAAGGCGCGCACATCATGCAGGCGCCGCTCGCCGCCGGTGACGATCGGCAGCCGGCCATCGAAATGGCCTGACGAGACAAGCGCGCGCTGCAGGTCGGCGCGGCCGCTGGAGTCGAGCAGCTCGAGATTGCGGTTGACGGCATCGTGGACGTCGGCGGCGTCGGTGGCACGGGCATAGGCCGGATTGGCATAGACCAGGGTGCCATCGGCCTGCTTGGCCCAGATCGGCCAGGGCAGCGCGCCAGCCATGCCGCGGAGCAGCTCGGTCTCTGCGGCGAGCGTCTTCAGCCGCAGTTGCGCCTCGGCGTATTCGCGGCGCAGGCCGGAGAGCTCGCGGATGCGCACGATGGCCTGGCCACCGATGGCCCGCCCCATCGCCTCGATGGCATGGCCATGGGTGCTGGTCAGATGCAGCAGGAAGCCTTCGCCGACCTCGCGCAGCGCATCGACCGCGTGATCGAGCTGCAGCGCTGGCTCCGGCGCGAGCCAGGTTCCGAATGCGAGGATGCGCTGCGGCTGATCCTTGGGCACCAACAGCGAGGTGTCGCCGGAGATCTGCGGGCGATGGCCGCCGGCGGTCCAGGAGATCAGGATCTGCGGCTCGGCGAACAGAAGCGCCCGGTAACGGTCGGCCTGCAGCTGCAGATTGGCGATGTCGCCGCGCAGCCGCGCCTCCTTGCGCGCGGCGCCGATGCGCATGCGCACCAGCGCGATCGCCGCGACCACGGAGAAGCCGAGCAGCGCCAGCGCGATCGCCAGCGCGACAACCTCCTGCCGGCTGAATTCGATCAGGCTCTGGATGGTTTGCAGCGAAGATGCGTCGGCAGCCAGCGCCGATCCGTTCGGCGCAAGCGTCGTCGCAGCAAGGCCAATGGAGCCCCTGCGCGCGAGTGACGTGCATGACAGCAGCGCCCGACGCATCACCACGATCACGCCTGACATCTTTGCCCCAAGACCGCACGAATTCCCGCGCGGCGCCGATTGCTCGACCGCGCCGTTTCGCGAATCAAGCAACAATATCCGTTCCGGCCGTCCGGCGGTAAGAGTCCAGATCGTGAACGTGGATTCCGCAGAGGAAAACGCATTGGATTTTCCGGAACATGGCTGCGGCGTCACACGCAAAATTCCGGTCTTTAGCGCCCCGTCGAGCCGAATCCGCCGCCGCCGCGCTCAGTTGCCGTCAGGGATGTGGCGATGTTGAGATCGGCGCGCACGACGCTCGCGACCACCACCTGCGCGATGCGCTCGCCGCGGCGGATCGTGAATGGCTCGGTGCCGTGATTGATCAGCAGCACACAGACTTCGCCGCGATAATCGGCGTCGATGGTGCCCGGTGAATTGAGCACGGTGACGCCGTGGCGCGCAGCAAGCCCCGAGCGCGGCCGCACCTGCGCCTCGTAGCCTTCGGGCAGCGCGATCGAGAGGCCCGTCGGCACCATCGCGTGGCGGCCGGGCGCGAGCACGAGCGGCCCATCCTCGGGCACCGCCGCGAGCAGGTCGAGGCCCGCGGCGTGCGCGGTCTGATAGGCCGGCAGGGCTAAGCCTTCGCCATGCGGCAGGATGCGGACGTCGATCGTGATGCTGCTCAAATGGCTGTTCCCATCCTCTTGATGATCTCGGCGACCAGCGCGGTCGCGACCTCGTCCTTGCTCATGACGGGCCAAGAGGCGACATGGATCTGTTCGCCTTCGCGGGTCAAGAGATGCACCGTATTGCGGTCGCCGCCCATCACGCCTGTGGATGGCGAGACGTCGTTGGCGACCAGCCAGTCGCAGCCCTTGCGCCGGAACTTGGCCTTGGCGTTGTCGATCAGATGCTCGGTCTCGGCGGCGAAGCCGATCACCAGCGGCGGCCGGCCATCGGTGCGATGCGAGATCGTGGACAGGATGTCCGGATTCTCGGCCAGCGTCAGCTGCGGCAGCGCCTTGTCCGTCTTCTTCAGCTTCTGCTCGCCGGCATTGGCGACACGCCAGTCGGCGACCGCGGCGGCAAAGATTGCAACATCCGTCGGCAGCGCGGCCTCGACTGCCTCGAGCATCTGCCGCGCCGATTCCACCCGCGTCAGCGCAACACCCTTGGGCGCGGCAAGATCGACCGGCCCGGAGATCAGCCGCACCTCGGCGCCCGCGGCCTGCGCTGCCGCGGCGATGGCAAAGCCCTGCTTGCCGGAGGAGCGGTTGGCGATATAGCGCACCGGATCGATCGGCTCATGCGTCGGGCCTGCGGTGATCAGCACGCGCTTGCCGTTGAGCGGCTGCGGCGTTGCGGGGCGCAGCAGCCGCAGCGCGCTATCTGCGATCTCGATCGCCTCCGACATCCGGCCCGTCCCGGCTTCACCGGACTCGGCCATCTCGCCGGCATTGGGTCCGATCATGTGGACGCCGTCGCGTGCGAGCTGCGCAGTGTTGCGCCGCGTCGCCGGATTGCTCCACATCAGCGGGTTCATCGCCGGCGCCAGCAGGATCGGCCGGTTGGCGGCCAGCAGGATGGCGCTGGCGAGGTCATCCGCATGGCCGTTCGCCATCTTCGCCATCAGGTCGGCGGTGGCGGGCGCCACGACGATCAGGTCGCAGTCGCGGGCGAGGCGAATATGGCCGGCGTCGAACTCGCTGCGCGGATCGAACAGATCGGTGAACACCTTGTCGCCGGTCAGCGCGCTGGCGGCGAGCTCGGTGACGAAATGCGTCGCGGCCTTGGTCAGCACGCAGCGAACGCGGACGCCGCGCTCCTTCAGCCGCCGGATCAGGTCGAGCGACTTGTAGGCCGCGATGCCGCCGCCGATGATCAACGTCACGCGCGCCTCCCGGGCGACGGCGGAGGGCTCATGTTGCGGTTCAGGGAGATCAGGAGGCGGCGCTGTGGTCGGCTGCTCGACCGGCTCGATCAGAGCGCGAAGGATGACACGGACCTCTTCCTCGACCGAACGGCCGTTTTGGGCCGAGCGCAGGCGCAAGTAGGTTTTCAGCGCATCGTCGAGCTTGCGGATGGTCAGGCTGGCCATGGCGGCCTCCGGATCGTAAGTTGATTGCAATGCTATCACAGCGTGATTGCATTGCAATCATGCTCACGCCAGCCGCAGCACCGCGATCAGGATGCCAATGAAGGTCGCCGCGATGATCCAGAGCGCGATCGCGCGCCAGCGGCTCTTCTTGCCCTCGGTGCGGCCCATCGCCGCGATCGTCTCCGGCGCCAGCCGCAGGCCCTCGCGGGTCATCACCTCGAGCTGCTCGATCACCGCAACCGCGCGCGCTGCAAGCACCGGCACGGTGGTCAGCAGTCGCGCCAGATCGCTGGCGCCCGACGCGGCGCTCTGAATGCGGCCGATCGGTCCCAGGTTGCGCTCGATCCATTCGCGAACCACGGGATCGGCGACCTTCCAGATGTCGAGACGAGGGTCAAAACCGCGCGCGACGCCTTCGACCACCACCATGGTCTTCTGCAGCAGGATCAGCTCGGGGCGCGTGCGCATGTCGAACAGGCCGGTGACCTCGAGCAGCAAGGTCAGGAGCTTGGCCATCGAGATCTCTTCGGCGGTCCGGTTGTGGATCGGCTCGCCGATGGCGCGGATGGCTTGCGCGAAATTCTCCACCGAGTGATGGCCAGGCACATAGCCGGCCTCGAAATGCACTTCCGCGACGCGGCGATAGTCGCGGGTGATGAAGCCGAGCAGGATCTCGGCGAGGAAGCGCCGCTCCTTCAAGCCGAGGCGGCCCATGATGCCGAAATCGACCGCCACCAGCCGGCCTTCGCTGTCGAGGAAGAGATTGCCCGGATGCATGTCGGCATGGAAGAAGCCGTCGCGCAGCGCATGCCGCAGGAAACTCTGGATCACCTTGCGGCCGAGATCGGGCAGGTCGACACAAGCGGCTTCCAGCCGCGCACGATCGTTCAGCGCGATGCCGTCGATCCACTCCATCGTCAGCACGTTGTGCGCGGTGCGGTCCCAGTCCACGGTTGGCGTGCGAAAATCGGGATCATCGCCGGTGTTCTCGGCCATCTCCGAGAGCGCGGCCGCCTCCAGCCGCAGATCCATCTCCATCGCAACCGAGCGCGACATCGTGTTGATGACCTCGACCAGCCGCAGCCGGCGTGCTTCGGCGGAATGCGCTTCCGCGTTTTCGGCGACGAAGAAGAAGTCGGCGAGGTCGCGCTTGAAGCGCACGGCGACGTTGGGCCGGAGCACCTTGACCGCGACCGGATAACGGATGCCGTTGCGCTCGACCTCGCCGCGATGCACCTGGGCGATCGAGGCCGCGGCGACCGCGGGGCCGAGATGGGTGAAGATCTGATTGATCGGCCGCTCCAGCGCGCCGGCAATCGCAGCTTCCGCCTCGTGTTGCGGGAAGGGTGGCAGGCGGTCCTGCAGCGATTCCAGATCGCGCGCCATGATGACGCCGACGACGTCGGGCCGCGTCGCCAGGAACTGACCGAGCTTCAGATAGGCCGGGCCCATCCGCTCCAGCGCCCGCGACAGCCGCGGGCCGGACTTGGCGCCGCGGCGTTCGATCAGGCGCGCGAGCTTGAGCGGGATCTGCCCGGGAGGCGGCACCAGGGCCGGATCGACGACGCCGAACACGCCCTCGCGCGCAAAGACGAATGCGGCCCGGGTGAGCCGCAGGATATGGGTAAGAGCAGAGATCACAGACGCCAGCCGGAATGCAGCGCCACGATGCCGCCGGAGAGGATCTGGTGCGAGACGCGGGCAAAGCCGGCGGCGCGGATCATCTCGGCGAACGCGTTGGGACGGGGAAACTTGCGGATGGATTCGACCAGATAGCGGTAGGACTCGGCGTCACCGGTGACGGCCCGGCCGAGCTGCGGGATCACGTTGAAAGAGAACATGTCGTAGAGCTTGTCGAGCCCGGGCACCTCGACGGTCGAGAATTCCAGGCACAGGAAGCGGCCGCCATGCCGCAGCACGCGATGGGCCTCTGATAGCGCGAGATCGATCCGCGGCACGTTGCGGATGCCGAATGCGATCGTATAGGCGTCGAAGGAGCGGTCGGGGAAAGCCAGCGTCTCGGCGTTACCTTCCACGAAGGTGACCTTGTCGTCGAGAACCTGCTTGATGGCGCGCTGGCGGCCGACCTCGAGCATGTCGCCGTTGATATCGCAGACGGTGGCGTGAAAGCCGGCACCCGCCTTCCTGGCGGCGCGGAAGGAAATGTCGCCGGTGCCGCCGGCCACATCGAGCAGCGCAAACGGCGCATCGCTCTTCGGCGGGTTGAGGGCATTGACCATGATGTCCTTCCAGACGCGGTGCAGCCCGCCCGACATCAGGTCGTTCATCAGGTCGTAGCGTGAGGCCACGCTGTGAAACACGTCGTTCACCAGCGTCTGCTTGTCGTCCAGGGGCACATCCCTGAAGCCGAAATGCGTGGTCTGGTCCGGCCGATCCATCACCCTTACTCCAATACGGGACCATAGCGCGCCCGTTGCGAAGGCGCTATCACGTCACTCGCATAAGGTGAACGGTTACGATCGCAAAAGGTGAAATGAACAGGCATGCCTGAGCTGCCCGAAGTCGAGACCGTCCGTCGCGGACTGCAGCCGGCGATGGAAGGCGCCACGATCCTCGCCGCAGAGGCGCGTCGCAAGGATCTGCGGTTTCCATTCCAGCAGGATTTCGTGGCGCGGCTGCAAGGCCAGACCGTGACCGGGCTCGGGCGCCGCGCCAAATATCTGATGGCCGATCTCGGCTCCGGCGATGTGCTGCTGATGCATCTGGGCATGTCCGGCTCGTTTCGCGTGATCCGGACCGATGGGCAGGCGACGCTCCAACAGTCTCCTGGTCAATTCCATCATGCGCGGGGCAAGGACGAGGCGCACGACCATGTCGTGTTTCACATGTCTGGCGGCAACGATATCGTGTTCAACGATCCGCGCCGCTTCGGCTACATGAAGATCATCGCCCGCAACGCGCTCGACGACGAGCCGCTGCTGAAGGATCTCGGGCCCGAGCCGCTCGGCAACGAGTTCGATGCCGCGCTGCTGGCGCGCTCCTGCGCCAACAAGAAAACCAGCCTGAAAGCGGCGCTGCTCGACCAGCGCGTCGTCGCCGGTCTCGGCAACATCTATGTCTGCGAAGCGTTGTTTCGCGCGCAGCTGTCGCCGCGGCGGCTCGCGGCGACGCTGGCGACGAAGAAGGGCGAGCCGACCGATCACGCGCGGCGGCTGGTGGAGGCGATCCACAAGGTGCTGAACGAGGCGATCAAGGCCGGCGGATCATCCTTGCGCGATCATCGCCAGGCCAATGGCGAGCTCGGCTATTTCCAGCACTCGTTCCAGGTCTATGACCGCGAAGGCGAGCCGTGCCGGACCAATGGCTGCGAGGGCATCGTGAAGCGTTTCACCCAGAACGGGCGCTCGACCTTCTGGTGTCCGAAGTGCCAGAAGTAGCGGGATGACTGGTCTTGTAGCAACGGTTGGAACGCGATCTCGTCGTCATTGCGAGGAGCGAAGCGACGAAGCAATCCAGACTTATTCTTCGCCCTGGATCGGCTCGCTTCGCTCGCAATGACGGCACCGAGATCATGCTCGCGCATCGGCAATAATCGCAAAATGACCCAGGACGAACGCTCGCCGGTGGCTATCATTGACGCCGGAGGTGAGCAGTCGTCCTGGGCCGGGGCCGGCTCGTTCGTCACGCGCCGGCGTGACGAAGCTCGCGACGAAGGCTTAAAAGCCCGTTTCCCAGGTGACGTTGTTCTCGGCCCAGGTCGGGTAGGCGCGCACCGACGACGCTTCCGCCTCGCCCGCCTGCGGCTGCAGCATGATCGGGAATTCGACCTCCGTCAGTTCGCCTGCGTCCTTCAGGTCATTGGCTTCCTGCATGACGAGGTCGCCGGCGAGCTTGTAGACCGTCCAGCGCCACAGGCTGCGCAGCTCCTGTGCCGACTTGCCGGCCGGATCAAATTCGGTAACGCCGAGACCGGCCGCCAGCGCGTCCTGATGGTCGTTGCGCATGTTGATGTAGGGCTGCGCCAGCACTTCGGCGATGTCGCGCGGCGCGCTCTCGTCCAGCGAGTTCGTGGCGTCGCTGATGCGCTGGCCGCCGCGGATCGGCGTCTGGTTGAGTACGAAGGCGAACGGCTTGCGCCAGGCGCGGATCACGCTGAGCGTCGGTGCGGTCGCCTCGATGTCGGCGACGCTCGGGCGCGCCGGCACCAGGCAGAGATCGCAGTAACGGATGGCGGCGGTGGTCGCGGCGTTGATGCCGCTGGCGGTATCGATGACAGTCACGGTGACGCCGCCGCGTGCGAACGCCTCGAGGCGCTGCTCGATCATCTTGGCGTCGTAGACGGCTTCGACGATCGGTTCGGCGAGGTTGCGGCGGACCTGCCAGTTGGACAGCGTGCCCTGCCGATCGGTTTCGATCACGCGTACATTGTGTCCGGCCTGCTGAGCGGCCACTGCGAGGCCAATGGCGAGCGTGCTCTTGCCGCTGCCGCCCTTCTGAGTGGCCAGAACGATCGTGTACATCGGAGGACAGTCCTTCGGATTGTTGACGGAACTACGTGGGAACGCCAAAGCTGAGGTGCATCGCGCTAAGATCGCGGTGCGGAGCTGTTCTCGCTCAGGACGTTCCAGTCCGACCCGAAGGTTCTCTGGGGATCGCGGTGGTCCGAATCAGCACGCCGACAAAAAAACTGACCGAACTATGTCATGTCGGACGCAGATTTGAACATACCGTTCGACTACGGCCGGACTCGTTCTGAGTAGATAGCAAGGTGCGTGTGGACCGAACGACTGGCCGTTGCCGATCAGATGTTCGAGCCGAGAGAGCCGTGCCGAAATCGCCAGGTGTCCCGCAAGTCACGCTGTCGTCCGCAGCCGCGGCGCTCTTAATTTTGAGTAAAGCGACATGCTTAACATTGCGTAAACAGCGGCGGGGTCCGCGTTAACCCTCGCAACGAATCTTCTCGGTCCAGCACGCGTTGCGTGTGCGGCTTGCGGCTGCCCGTGCTGCGATCGGACCACATCGTCACCATCGGCCCTGCGCCGCGGCCGAAGTTACTTTCGGACGCAGATCACGCGCACGGCGGCCGCTTTCGGGTCCGATGATTTGCCGTCCAAGGTCACGCCGTGGCCGGTGAGGAAGCCGCGCACCGCGTCGGGCGCCACCAGGACCGCCTGCGTGCCGGCGGGCGCATTGGCCGGGCCGGCGACGACCGCCTGCTTCAAGAGCGCGATGCCGGCGAACTTGCCACTTGCATCGCGCGCGGCCGCGCCGGAAAAGCCGAACGCCGGCGGCGGCGCGAGCGCGGCGTCACCGGTGCCGCCTGCAACTTGCGCCTTCACGCCGGTCACGGCCGCAGCACCGCCCTGGCTCTGCGGATCGGCGATGCCGACGAGCTCGACGTTGCCGGATGCGCTACCGCCGTCAAGCGCGAGCGGCTTCAATCCGCGCCCGCCATAGATGCGCAGCAGCACAAGCCCGTGCTGCTTGTCCTCGGCGATCCGCTCGGCATGGCCGAAATTCGGAATCGTGATCGCGAGGCAGCCGTCGGTGACGTCGCGATCGGCGATGATGGCGCCATCCTCGCTGACGACGATCCCGGTGCCGTAGTCGACGCTGCGCCGTGGCGGCGGCGCGGCAATTCCGGCCGGGAACGGCGTGAACGCGCTCGACATCGCGATCACGATCGGCGCGACGGTGCCCTCGGTCGTCTGATCGTAGAGCATGGTGAGGACACGGACCTCGTCGCCTTTGAAGGTGCCGCGGATGTAGAACTTCTTCTGATCCTGCAGGCCGGACAGCACAAAGAAATCGGGCTTTACCACGGCGTAGTTGACCACGCGGCCCGGCGGGTCGGTCTTCTCGCGGTCGGCAAGCGCTGCCGTAGTCGGATTGGCCTCCTTGCGTCGGCTGAGCTGAACCTGCACGCTGCCGTCAGGCGAGCTCCATTTCGAGCCGTTGGCGTCGCTGACCTGCTGCGGCACCAGCCTGGTTGGAAGGCCGAGCCGCGCGCCGCTGACGGGATCGGTGATCGTCTTCCAGCCGACGCTCTCCTGCTTGCGCCGTGCGGTGTCGGCGAGCACCGCGCGCTCCTGCGGGGTGAGCACGCCGGTAGGGTTGCCGCCCTTCAGCTTTTGATATTCCTTGACCGCATTGACCATGCGTTCGCTGGCATCGCCGGTTATGGCGCCGTTGTACTGCCCGACCCAGGCGAGATCGGACTGCAGCACCAGCCGGTCGGCCTGTGTCATGGTATTGGCGGTATCCACCGGTGCCGGCGCCGCGGGACGGATCGGCACGGTCGCGACCGACTTGGGTTTCGTGTCGGCCCTGGCGCCGACCGCCAGCGGCGGCGTCATCTGCGCCAGCGCGGGCGAGCCTGCGAGGAGCAGGGCTGCCGACATCCATGTTGCCGCAGACAGTGATCTCATGACAAATCTCGACACACTTGCAGGAGGCGCAAATAAGCACATCTGCTTGGTCGGCCTCAACACGCGGTGGGTTCAGCTTTTTGAACGCGCGGCGTCGGGTTTGCGAATGTTGCGAGAAGGATGTTGGCTGCGATGCTGAGCGATGACGAACTGGAGCGCTACGCCCGCCACATCGTGCTGCGCGATGTCGGCGGTCCCGGCCAGGCGGCGTTGAAGCGGGCGTCGGTTCTGGTGATCGGTGCCGGCGGCCTCGGTGCGCCGGCGCTCATGTATCTCGCCGCAGCGGGCGTCGGCACGCTGGGCGTGGTCGACGACGATGTGGTGTCACTCTCCAATCTGCAGCGCCAGGTAATTCACGCGACGCCCGACATCGGCCGGCCAAAGGTCGACAGCGCCGCGGAGCGCCTCAGCGCGCTCAATCCGCATGTCGACGTCGTCCCCCATGCAGTGCGGCTCAGTGTCGACAATGTGCTCGCGTTGCTTGGCGACTACGATCTCGTGCTCGACGGCTCCGACAATTTCGAAACCCGCTATCTCCTGTCCGATGCCTGCTTCCTGGCGAAGAAGCCGCTGATCACGGGCGCGCTCGGCACTTTCGATGCGTCGCTGACCACGATCCGCGCGCATGAGAAAAATGCCGACGGCGTGTTCAACCCGACTTATCGCTGCCTGTTTCCCGAGCCGCCCCCGCCCGGCACGGTGCCGGCCTGTGCCGAGGCCGGCGTGCTGGGCGCGCTCGCCGGCGTGCTCGGCTCGATGATGGCGCTGGAGGCGATCCGCGAGATCACAGGCTTCGGCGAAGGTCTGGTCGGGCGGCTGTTGATGCTGGATGCGCGCACCATGCGCTTCGAGACGCTGCGCTACGCGCGCGATCCCAGCAATCCGCTCAGTGGCGATGGACCTGTGATCAGTGATTTGAGCGCGCATCGGGCGTGATTGCGCGATCTTCCGTGGCCTTAGCTGTCGTCCCGGGCAAATCCGACGGCGCAATCGCGCCGACGGGCGCAGACCCGGGACCCATACTCCCAGCAGCGCATGTTGCGACGGCTGGAGCTCAGCTCGCCTCGATCACGCCTGCCTGCGGTTATGGGTCCTCGCGTTCGCGAGGACGAGGCCTGTTGTGTTGAGGTGCCTGCGCGCAATCATGGCGTCTGCAAGCACGGCATTGATTGTGAGGCGGCAGGTCCGGCCTACAGCATGTTCGGCAGCACGCGGTCCGGCGGCTTGTGGCTGTCGAGGAAGGTCTTGATGTTGATGATGACCTTCTCACCCATCTCGACCCGGCCTTCGATCGTGGCCGAGCCCATATGCGGCAGCAGCGCCACCTTGCCGGCCTTGGCGAGCCGCACCAGGCGCGGATTGACTGCGGGCTCATGCTCGAACACGTCGAGGCCGGCGCCGGCGATGTCGCCGGCTTCGATCAGCCGCGTCATGGTCTCCTCGTCGATCACCTCGCCGCGTGCGGTGTTGACGATATAGGCGTCCTTGCGGATCAGCTTCAGCCGGCGCGCCGACAATAGATGGAAGGTCGCGGGCGTGTGCGGGCAGTTCACCGAGATGATGTCCATCCGGGCCAGCATCTGGTCGAGGCTTTCCCAATAGGTCGCCCCTAACTCCTCGGCGATGCGCGGCGCCACCGGCCGGCGGTTGTGATAGTGGATCTGCAGGCCGAAGGCGCGGGCGCGGCGCGCCACCGCCTGGCCGATGCGGCCCATGCCGATGATGCCGAGCCGTTTTCCGCCGATGCGATGGCCGAGCATCCAGGTCGGTGACCATCCCGCCCAGTCCGTCTTGCCCTCGGTCAGGATATCGGCGCCCTCGATCAGCCGGCGTGGCACAGCCAGGATCAGCGCCATCGTCATGTCGGCGGTGTCCTCGGTCAGCACCTTCGGCGTGTTGGTCACGGTGATGCCGCGCGCATGCGCCGCCGTCACGTCGATGTTGTCGACACCGTTGCCGAAATTGGCGATCAGCTTGAGCTTGCAGTCGGGCGCGTTGACGAGGTCGGCGGTGATGTGGTCGGTCACCGTCGGCACCAGCACGTCGGCGGTGCGCGCGGCCTCGGCCAGCTGCTCCGCGCTCATCGGCGCGTCGTCCGGATTGATCCGCGCGTCGAACAGCTCGCGCATGCGTGTCTCGATCGAGTCCGGCAGCTTGCGGGTGACCACGACGAGAGGTTTTTTCCTAACCGACATATCCATCTCTCATGAGATCGTTCAGACCTCATTAACCGGGTTGGCCGAAACTACCAATGTCGCCGGAACGGGGCGTTTCCACGAGGCGGTGAGATCCGCCCTCGACGTTCGCCAGCTTTGCGTTCAGGCGCGTCCTGGCTGCTTGTGTTCCGTCTTCTCTAGCAGAAGGCAGGGCCAAGACAAGAAGCCGCAGCGGGAACCGCGGCAAGCCTCCGTGAAAGAGGCAGCCGCCGGAACAGGTTGGGATCGGACAGAGAGTTGCGCGCTCTGCTGCGGCGGAGCCGTCAATTCCGCGAGGAAGAAGTGGGTTTGAGTCTGATGGCGTTGGGGCGTTTTCGTGCGTTGGCGTTGTTCGTGGCTTGTCTTCTCGGTGTCGTGGCCGCCACGGCAGCCTTGGCCAAGGACTCCACCCCGACGACATCCGGCCTGCCGGTGCCCCGCTATGTCAGCCTGAAGTCCGATCACGTCAACGTCCGGGCCGGTCCGACCAAGGACAATGATGTCGCCTGGGTCTATACGCGCACTGGCCTGCCGGTGGAGATCACCGCGGAATACGAGAACTGGCGCCGCGTGCGCGATTCCGAAGGTGCGGAAGGCTGGGTCTATCACTCGCTGCTGTCGGGACGCCGCACCGCCGTCGTGACGATGAAGCACAAGGACGACCTCGCCTCGCTCTATGAGAGCGCGGACAAGACCAGCGAGGTCACCGCGCGGCTGCAGTCCGGCGTTATCGCCCAGGTGAAGAAATGCACGTCGAGCTGGTGCCACGTCTACGGTTTGGGCTTTGACGGCTGGATCGAGCAGCAGCGACTGTGGGGCGTCTATGCCGACGAGCAGGTGAACTGACGGGCGCGCGGTCGTCGCGAACGGCGCAAAAAAAAGACGCGTTTTCCGGAGCTCGGTAAGCGCGTTCGCCAGAAATGCAAATGGCCGGCAAAGCCGGCCATCATGATGTTCGCGTCAGCAATGGAGCTCAGCGCTTCTTGCGCAGCCGCACCACCATGTCGATACGGGCGATCTCGTAGCCATCGGGCACTTCCGGCAGCTTGGTCAGCGCCAGATGCTGATCGGGGATGTCGACCAGCTCGTGATTGTTCTCGAGATAGAAGTGGTGATGCGTGGTGACGTTGGTATCGAAATAGGTCTTGGTGCCGTCGACGCTGACTTGGCGCAACAGCCCGGCATCGGTGAGCTGGTTGAGGGTGTTGTAGACGGTCGCAAGCGACACCGGAACCTTGGCGAGCGTCGCTTCCTCGTAGAGCATTTCGGCGGTCAGGTGCCGTGCGCCCTTGCCGAACAAGAGCCAGCCAAGCGCCATGCGCTGCCGGGTCGGCCGCAGGCCTGCCGCCTGCAGCATTTCGTTGACGTCATGCCACGGGCAACCGTTGAGCGCCGGCTGTCGCCCGGAACTCAAAATCTCGGAATCGGCCCGGTCGTGATCCGATGCGTTGTTGCCAAGGTCCACGTCAAACACCGCGAATTCGCATTATACCACACCGATATAGGGAGAACGGGCCGCAGATGCAAGCTTGTCGCAACTGGCGCCGTCTAGAACGCTCCTAAAGTATGCCGGCATCCGAACCACGTGCGGATGCGGCGATTTACCCGGTCGCGGCGCTTTGCCGCTGAGATCGCCTATGTTAGAGAGCGCCCGGACCCGATTTGACCCCGTTCCCGCGCCCGCCGGATATCGGCGGGCGTGCTGGTACGGTATTGCGGCAAGGCCATTCGCGCCAGCGCTATTGTGCCGGGCGCGTCCGGGAGGCGGAACGGGTCCATCTCGCGCAATGCTTAATCGGGATGTTGAGAGAGGCTATCTGGTATGCTGGATCGGCGCG
>Ga0209677_100312_pt1 | contig 31744 bp, 25 predicted proteins | sample AraplaCvi_mCL_r2_2_FD_184285 | JGI IMG/M metagenome (GOLD analysis project Ga0209677, IMG submission 184285) | Arabidopsis root microbial communities from North Carolina, USA - plate scrape CL_Cvi_mCL_r2 (SPAdes) (version 2) | ecosystem: Host-associated > Plants > Roots > Endosphere | place: USA... | reverse complement strand
GAAGCGCTCCGAGATGACGGCGTCGCCTTCGTAGCTACCGCCGATCGAACCATCGCCACCCGAGACCACGATCCGCGCCTGCGGATATTTCTGCGCCAGCCGCAGCGCCTCGACGAGGCGATCACCTGCCGAATCGAGCTCATAGCCGCCACGCGCCGTCGTCACCTCGTTCTGGGTGGCCCCGCCGAGCACGATCATGCATTTAAGGTCAGCCGGATCGGCGGCGGCATGCGGAAAGCGCTCCTCCAGCCCCTGCACGATATAGGCGCCCGCCGTCGTATAGAGCGCGACGAACAGGATCAGCACCGACAACAGCGACGAGGCGAGCATGACGGCGCGCCAGCGCAGGAGAGCGGCGAGCAACGCCAGCAGGCCGAAAAAGAACGCCAGCGACAGCGGCTGACCGAAGATCCAGACAAGTTTCGAAAAAACGAACACGGCACATCCTTAAGCTTGTCGGCAGAAACGATTCATTCTCTCCCTAGCAGATTTTTGTGCACTGCAATGTGGCTATTTCGATCGCCGTGCCATCATGGGGTTGGTGAGATGTTGAGGAGAGCTACAGCCTTTTCTTCGCGAAAGCGCGTCCTGAGCTCGATTTCAGATATTTTTCTAATCCAAAAGTCTGCGATTCGTCGGAGAAGGCAATGTAGGTTTTGATCGACCACGGCGCATATTTGGAGGTATGCGGGACTTCCCTCGCATTGTGCTTGCCAGACGAGCTTTGAGATCCTTGGTCACGCCGATGTAGTGGTGGTCAGGAAAGTCGCGGCTTATGAGGGTATAGACGTACTTCATGCAGGGTATGACAGTGTACTGAGACGGCACGCAACTCATGCGTTATCGCCAATTACGCCAGGATCATCGACGATGTTTGGCCAGCACATGATCGCAATATCTGGAGAAAGTCCGCTTGCGTTGCTGCGCAGCTTCAGCGCGACAGCCTTCGCTATCTTCTCGCCTTCGGCACATCAAGCCTACCGGCTTGCCGAACCGAAGCTCGCAGAGCGAAGGCTGGTGGAGCTAAGCGGGCTCTCCACGACAGCCACACAAGCCATTTAAATACTTGATTTCACATACTAATCGCGGCCAAAACTTGGTCTGAATGATTGGTCTGAAATGCCGAATAAGTCCCGCCGCTACCTTGACTTACGTGGCCTGAAGTACTGGTTTAAGAGAGATATACCGCAGGCTATACGCATCCATTTTTATGGGAAGAGCGCGTACCTCAGGAATCTAGAGACGGGCGACATTAGGCTCGCAATGGCGCGGCGCGACCAGATCGAACGAGAGACCGACAAGCTATTCAGAGATGCGCGTGAAGGCCGGGTGAGACACGGCAGCGTCGACGCAATCAAGGAGATTGCCGAAGCTTGGGTCTCCGAAATTGGGGAGAGCAGAAGAGACCCTGTAGCGTGGACCGCCAAGATTACAAGCCGCGAAGAGGCGAGCCTCAGCCACGAGGAGTCCCATGATCCCATGACACTGCTTGAGGATACCGCCGAACAGATTGGACAAGACCATGGTGACGTAGCGCGCCGCCGCTTTCTAAGCATCGTCCATGGCAAGGTGGAGGTGGACCACCACGTCGAGGCGTATCTTAAAGAAGCTAAGCTTGCGCCGAAGACAACGGACGAGCGCCGAAACCTTGTGAAGCGTTTTGCGCAATGGGCCAAAGATGAGGACATGCTTCTCACCAAAGTGGACCGCGCTGCGGCAGGCCGTTATGTCTCGGCAGTCATTGCGCCACTCCACAAGTCTACCGCAAAGAAGCATCTTGGCAGCGTAAAGCTATACTGGGACTGGCTGATCATGAGGGGCCACTATCCCGGCAGGAACCCTTGGGATGGGCAGACGATGCCAAGCCGAGGTAGGCGGGTCGAACGGGGCAGCGATGCGACCGAGCGCCCCTTTACCACTGAGGAACTGCAGACCTTACTGTACGCGCCCTTCCCCGAGAGCATCAATCCTGCGTTCGAGCAGCAGCTCCATGATGCCATGTGCATCTCTGCGCTGTCTGGCATGCGACTCGCAGAAGTGGTCACCCTATGGGTCGATGAGTGCCCAATAGATGAGGAAGGCAAGGGCCACTTCGATATCCAACAGGGTAAGACAGCGGCGGCGGCGAGGAAGGTGCCGATCCATCCAGACCTTATCAAAATTGTCCATCGCAGAAAAACGGATAAGGGGGTAGGGATTAGCTCTTTCACGAACTAGCTGACGAGCGTAACGCTGGAGATGTTTTTAGCAAACGCTTCGCAGCCTATCGCAAGAAGTTGAAAGTGGAAGACAATCGCCCCGGACAGCGCCGCAGCCTCGTAAACTTCCATTCCTTCCGGCGATGGTTCATTACAGAAGCCGAACAGGCAGGTACACCGGAAAGCATTATCTCCGATGTTGTGGGTCATGAGGAAGGTCGCAAATCAATCACGCTTAGGGTCTATTCTGCAGGGCCGTCTGACGCGCAGAAACGTTCGTGCGTTGAATCCGTCAAATTGCCCAAAGCTCCCTCTGGAAACCGAATCGGAAGCCGAGTCCCAGCTCAAGAACAATTACAGAACCGCCAATAGAATCGACGTACGGCCCCACTGAGAGCCTTTTGGTATAGACACGGTAAAATGTGAATCTTGAATCAAATGACTTCCCACGGCGGAATACTGGGGAATTAGAGGCATTCCGTGCGGACTCACCTTGCGTGTAGGTCGCGATGCTAGTATTTACACAATGCATCACTGGTCCGACGCGTTCGGGCGGCATTCTTGGGCACATACCTGGGAGGCTTAGCTTCGTCGCATGAAGCGCCGAAGGACTGGTGAGAGCGAGCCCTCCTTGCTCTCAACGAGAAAGGAGAGGGATATGAGAATATCATGTCCCGCATTCCGCCCTGTGTCGGTTACCGACTATTGGCGGTTCCGTCTGGGCGAGTGGGAACATGTTCGTTCTCACTGCCGCCGTTGGCCGCGTTGGCGCGCGACAACGGTTTAACCCAGACTTCCCCTAGACTTCTGCCTGGATTGGGGTCCCCACTGCGGTGGGGGCCTTTTAGGCTCCTGATATCAACAGGATGTTGATTTTCTATGTCGAATCACGCCGTTTGACAAGTGTTTCCGAGCTTCAGTTGCGACGCAAAATCGAAAAATATCCAATGTGATTCCCAAAAGCTATTCTATTTCAAAGCCTTAAAAAACATACCCGCCTCTACTCGATTACATTAAAATAGTCAATAATCTGCCCCTGTGAATTATGGGGATGAAATAAAACCCGTCGCATCAAACGATACAAAAAATCGGCGCGCCTCTAAACGGTCCGCTTAAATTTTGCAAAAAATCTGAGTGGGCAATTGATATATATATATAGAGAGAGAGAGAGAAAGGCTCCCCCGTTAGCCCCATGGCGACTGGACAACTGGTGGAGCTGGCGAGCCTCATAGGCTCATCAACTTCAATAAATCCCGCTGATCTCATCGAACCCATCGCAGGACCAAACCAGTGTTGCCTGTAGTTGTTTCGGCGATGCATAGATCGCAGAAATGAAGGCGCCACTTCCATTGTGGTCGTGCCGGTAAACGAAAGGCCACTGTCTCGATCACCGTGGCCCTATTTCTAACCCTCTAGCGAAGGAGGTCTGCGGTTAAGAACCGCGACAGAGAAAAGAGTAGCGGTTTCAGCCTAATGCCGCAACGGTGTTCACTGTCGCCGCTCACTTTCGCAAGGCGCTCCCCGGCGATATTTAGAAGGACCCGAAACGTTAGCGCAGGTCTTTAAAGGTTAACTGGTGTTTTTAGTCGCGCCGCTCTCTTTTGCGGGGTTCATCAATTTCAGCTTTTGATCGAAGTAAAAGCTTACCCGGACAACCGTGCGATAGAAGGTGTAAACGCTTTCAATGAGGCTGAAATATAGGCACGCCGTTGCTGCGTAGCGCAGGGCCGAAATGACTTTGACAAAGATTGTCGTCAGCCACTCCGGCACCGGAAGCAGCGAGGATGCACAGTGCGATATGCTGTTCCATACAGCGCTGTCTGGTCCAGACGACAGAAGTAAGAGCGCCAAGACGACGGATGATATAGCAACGAGATTATAATAAGAAACGTTGTAAAAAAGTTCTCGCGCCAGTTTGACGAGCTTTTCCCGTTTTAGGCCGCGCTCTATGCTCTCATTAGAGACGGGTGGGATTTCCGAGTTGGACAGCAAGAAAAATATGACGCTGAAACTAAAGCCAACAAGTATGGCTTGAGCTGTCAACACGGCGTTCATAAAATTGTCAGTCTGACGTTCAAGCAGCCAAGGTAGAATTGCTGCGCCAACCGTGAAGATGCGTAACCGGGCCGCAATTGAGTAGGGGCTTCCGGTTTCATATTCGTAAAACGTAGCGGTGTTGTGCGAGACAATCTCGCAGAGCCTAAACATCTTCTTTGCGCGCAATCACTTGATCACGTAGCGCCTTCAGAATGGCCTGCTTGGTAGTCTCGTACTCCGGGTGTCCATCTTTGTTAAGCGGTACGTCTATGGGGAAGCGCGTGGCGAAGAGACCGTTCTCTAGCATGTGAATGACCTTCCTCTTTCCGTTCACAGTCGCGACGACAGTGCAATCTGCTATGTCTTCGTCAGCAACGTCCATCAATTCGTTTTCGTTCAAGATTGACGCTATCGCCTGCTGAACCTCTTTGGCGGGACGACCAATGAAGGGGAATATTCGTTTCGAAACCTCATCCTCGAAGCCATCATTTTTATCTCGCTTCTTAAACGCAATCATCGCGCCCTGCTGAAAAACGTTACGCGAGGTGATCTCACCGCCCTTCTTGGAGATCGAAATCTTGACCTCCTTCGCTGATGCGTCCTTGTACGAAGGTGCGCCCAACCGAAACGAATGAGCTTGGACGGTCTGAGAGTTCGGTAATTTGGAAGCGACCGTGCGATAGAGTCCAGTGTACCCCCCAAACTGGCCCAGATATTGGCTGGCAAGATAAATTCTGCCGCTCTCAGCGAGATAGAGTAGGAAGTGGAACGGTCTGAGACTGATACTTTCAGCTGGGATAGTGCCCCTGTCGGAATTTTCGTAGGCATGCCCCCAATACGATGCCTTGTAGACCCCAAATAGTGTGCGATCATCGATGCGCACAAGCTTCTCGATAGGAACAACATCACGAAACCGAAGACTGTCTTTGCTATCTTCGTCTGCCAGGTCGATAGTCGGCGCATGTTCTATCGCTTTTACGAGGCCATCGAATTCCTCATTGGAAAAGTATTTTGTTATTGTCTTACCTTGCTCCGTGCGAAACTCACGCACGAGATAATGAAAGCTAACTGTGACGGCCTCATTTTTCTGTCTCATTGGAAAGCTCATCCCCTGCGAGCAAATCAGTATCTGAAACACAACTTCGCTTAGTCGATGGTTCCGTGCAAGAGATTTCATCCATCTGCCAAGCTCGTCTTCGAAACAACCGTTTGCGAGGTCGGAAACTTGGTCTGAGATGCTGGTCTGAATTGGTCTGAAAGAAAACAGCTTGGTTGGCGCAAGCCATTGATTTTAAATCAAATTTAGCGAATGGAAAAAGTTTGGTGGAGCTAAGCGGGATCGAACCGCTGACCTCTTGCATGCCATGCAAGCGCTCTCCCAGCTGAGCTATAGCCCCATCAAGGTGGTGCCGTTTGACCGGCCCTGGGTCCCCTTCGAAGCGCTTTGCCCGTCGGGGTGGCGGCTTATTACTTCTGGTTCTTACAGATAGCAAGCCGAAAATTTCGGCCCGGGAACTTTTCTTGTTTGCCGGGCCGTCTTGTCCGCAGATCAGACGTCGTCGTCGTCGCCGGTGACGCCGATGATGTCGCTCATGTCGTCATCATCCTCATCTTCGTCGGCTTCGAGGAAGGTATCGTCGTCATCGTCGCCGATTTCGACATCGTCATCGCCGATATCCGGAATATCGTCGCCGGCCGCCGCCTCATCGGCATCCTCGAGAGACACGAGTTCGACTTCAGTGTTCTCGGTATCGACCTCGGCCACTTCCTCTTCTTCGGGAACTTCCTTCGAAGCGGAGGTTTCCTCGAAGTAGGACAAGGGCCAGGACTTGCCGGTATAAGGCGAGACGACCGGGTCCCGGTTCAGGTCGTAGAACTTCTTGCCATTGTCCGGATCGGTACGTTTTGTTCCAAGTTCCGTTTTCGCCACTGTCAAAGCCTCATGAATGACCGAATGAAAATCCGGCAATGCCGGGGAAACCGGCGTTTTAAGGGAAATATCAGCCGGTCCCCTTAATCGTTGCGGCCGTCTCTGTCAAAGCTAAACTTCATGCCGCTTTGCACGCGGTTTTCGCGCGTTGCGGGATGACTGGTCAGCGCGCCCATGTTAACGAGCCGGTGCAAGCCGCAGGACATCTGGCGCAGGGAGATCGCAGCCAGTCCTATAATGCTAGGGAATACCGGCGTGGCAAGGAAAATCGCCGGCGAAGATCGGTGCTGGCGGTTCCAGCCGCGGGGCTCATCTCGATCATCGCATCGCCATGAGCCTCCTCGTCACGAGGCTTGCCGCCGGGCACCCCGTCACGGTCGAGGATTCCGGCACGATCGCTACCAGTTTTCCGGATTTTCTTGATATGATGACAAGATTGGGCGCGACGATCGAGGTCAAGGACTGCTAGATCGCGCGCGAACAGCATCCGAAGCCGCGCGCCATGAAGCGCCGGAGGATGGCGACAGCAAACGGACCGGAATCATGTATCAGCCGCCCCACCATCGCGAAGACGATCTCGGTACGCAACACGATCTTATCCGCGCCCACGCGCTCGGATTGCTGATCACCGCGGGCGACGGCGGCCTGATCGCCAATCCCGTGCCGTTCCACCTCGAGACGGGCCTTTCGCCGAAGGGCACGCTGCAGGCCCATGTCGCCAGGGCCAACGGCCAGTGGCGGGAAATCGCTGATGGCGCGCCGGTGCTCGTCGTCTTCCAGGGCGCCGATACCTATATCACCCCGTCCTGGTATGCGACGAAGCGTGAAACCGGGAAGGTCGTGCCGACCTGGAACTATGCCATCGTCCAGGTTCGCGGCAGCGCGCGGATAATCGAAGATCCCGCCTGGCTGCGCACGCAGATCGGCGCGCTGACGCGCGAGAACGAGAACAGCCGCTCGCAGCCCTGGGCGGTCGACGACGCGCCGCCGGAATTCGTCGCAGCGCAGTTGAAGGGCATTATCGGCATCGAGATCGATATCGAAACGATTGACGGCAAATGGAAGGTCAGCCAGAACCGGCCGCTGGCCGACAGGCAGGGCGTGGCGGACGGCCTCGACGCGATCGATCGCACCGACACCGCCGAGATGGCCGATCTCGTGCGTCGCTACAGCAAGTAACATCGGGATAAAGGGTAGGGACAGAAGAAGAATGATCATCGCCATCGACGGGCCGGCGGCAGCCGGCAAGGGGACCTTGGCGCGCCGGATCGCGGACGCCTATGGTTTCCACCATCTGGATACCGGCCTCACCTACCGCGCAACCGCCAAAGCGCTGCTCGATGCCGGCCTGCCGCTCGATGACGAGACTGTCGCCGAGGCCATGGCGCGCAAGGTCGATCTCGCCGGGCTCGACCGGGCCATCCTGTCGCAACACGAGATCGGCGAAGCGGCATCGAAGATCGCCGTCATGCCGGCCGTGCGTCGGGCTCTGGTCGAAGCGCAGCGCAGCTTTGCCGGCAAGGAGCCGGGCACGGTGCTTGACGGTCGCGACATCGGCACCGTCGTCTGCCCGAACGCGCCGGTGAAATTCTATGTCACGGCCTCGGCCGAGGTCAGGGCGAAGCGGCGCTACGACGAGATCGTCGAGGCCGGCGGCCGCGCCGATTACGCAGCCATTTTCGAGGACGTGAAGCGCCGCGACGAGCGTGACATGGGCCGCACCGACAGCCCGCTTCGGCCATCCGAAGACGCGTACTTGCTTGATACCTCAGAAATGAGTATAGAAGCGGCGTTTCAGACGGCAAAGTCGATCATCGACACCGCTCTGAGCCGAAATGCCTGAAAATGCGAGCGGCTGTCGCGTGCTTATAGCGCACGGAGTCGCCAATTTGTATGAAGCCTGACATTCCGTCCAAGCGCCGGATAGCTTTCCCTCAAGGGGAAGGCGGACTGGGGTCAGGCCTGTTCAACACGAACCACCGGCGCATCAGTGTCCAAAAATGCATAATAAGGACACGCCAGGAGATTTTATGTCTGTAACTACCCCCTCTCGCGAAGACTTCGCAGCCCTTCTCGAAGAATCCTTCGCCAAGAACGATCTCGCCGAAGGCTATGTCACCAAGGGCATCGTCACCGGCATCGAGAAGGATGTCGCCGTTGTCGACGTCGGCCTCAAGGTCGAAGGCCGCATCGCACTGAAGGAATTCGGTGCGCGCGCCAAGGACGGCACGCTCAAGGTTGGCGATGAAGTCGAAGTCTACGTCGAGCGTATCGAAAACGCGCTGGGCGAAGCCGTTCTTTCGCGCGAAAAGGCTCGCCGCGAAGAAAGCTGGATCAAGCTCGAAGCCAAGTTCGAAGCTGGCGAACGCGTTGAAGGCGTCATCTTCAACCAGGTCAAGGGCGGCTTCACCGTCGATCTCGACGGCGCTATCGCCTTCCTGCCGCGCTCGCAGGTCGACATCCGTCCAATCCGCGACGTGACCCCGCTGATGCACAACCCGCAGCCCTTCGAAATCCTCAAGATGGACAAGCGCCGCGGCAACATCGTCGTGTCCCGCCGTACGGTTCTGGAAGAGTCCCGTGCCGAGCAGCGTTCTGAAATCGTTCAGAACCTCGAAGAAGGCCAGGTTGTTGACGGCGTCGTCAAGAACATCACCGATTACGGTGCGTTCGTTGACCTCGGCGGCATCGACGGCCTGCTGCACGTCACCGACATGGCATGGCGCCGTGTGAACCATCCGTCGGAAATCCTGTCCATCGGCCAGCAGGTCAAGGTACAGATCATCCGCATCAACCAGGAAACCCACCGTATCTCGCTCGGCATGAAGCAGCTCGAGAGCGATCCGTGGGATGGCATCCAGGCCAAGTATCCGGAAGGCAAGAAGATTTCCGGTACCGTCACGAATATCACCGACTACGGTGCGTTCGTCGAGCTGGAGCCGGGCATCGAAGGCCTGATCCACATCTCGGAAATGTCCTGGACCAAGAAGAACGTTCATCCCGGCAAGATCCTGTCCACGAGCCAGGAAGTCGAAGTGGTCGTTCTCGAAGTCGATCCGACCAAGCGCCGTATCTCGCTTGGCCTGAAGCAGACGCTCGAAAATCCGTGGGCTGCATTCGCCCGCAACCATCCGGCCGGCACCGAAGTCGAAGGCGAAGTCAAGAACAAGACCGAATTCGGCCTGTTCATCGGCCTCGACGGCGATGTGGACGGCATGGTGCACCTCTCCGACCTCGACTGGAACCGTCCGGGCGAACAGGTCATCGAGGAGTTCAACAAGGGTGATGTCGTCAAGGCCGTCGTTCTCGACGTCGATGTCGACAAGGAACGCATCTCGCTCGGCATCAAGCAGCTCGGCAAGGATGCAGTCGGCGAAGCAGCAGCTTCCGGCGACCTGCGCAAGAATGCAGTCGTTTCCTGCGAAGTCATCGCAGTCAACGACGGCGGTATCGAAGTGAAGCTCGTCAGCCACGAAGACATCACCTCGTTCATCCGCCGCGCCGATCTGTCGCGTGACCGCGACGAACAGCGTCCGGAGCGCTTCTCGGTTGGTCAGATTGTCGACGCCCGCGTCACCAACTTCTCCAAGAAGGACCGCAAGATCATGCTGTCCATCAAGGCTCTGGAAATCGCGGAAGAGAAGGAAGCCGTTGCTCAGTTCGGTTCGTCCGACTCGGGCGCTTCGCTCGGCGACATCCTGGGTGCGGCTCTGAAGAACCGCAACGCCGAATAATCTTCGGCTGAAGCCTTATCGAAACAAAAACCCGCCGGAGCGATCCGGCGGGTTTTTCTTTGACTGTGCTATGCGCTCTTCCCGATTATTCCCACTCCACCATGCGGCGATAGAAATCGAAGGCATGATCCTGCGGGCGATCGGCTGGCGCGGGCTGCGGCAAGGCAGGCAGGTCCGGCGCGACAACCGCATTCTGAGAAGAGACGAGCTGCGCTTCCGTATCGCCGGAGGTCTCCTCAGCCGCCTGCGGCGATGATTCCGGAGCCTGTGAATCGGCTTCGGTCTCGTGCTGCTCCTTATCGCCGTCGCTGGCCGCTTCGCCTTCCTCCTCTTCCTCGTCTTCGACAGGATCTACGCGATCGACCGGTTTCGATTCGGCGTCCTTGGTGGGGGTGGCCGCCGGCAGATAATTCGCAACAACGAAAGGAACCCCCAGCGGTATCGGGGCAAGTACTCCCATCTGCTCTGGCGTATCGAACGTTGCCGTTGCTGCTGCAGCTGATGTCTGAGGCTGCGGCTTTCCGGTAAGTGACGCAACGGAAACAGACGCCTCCGGTTCAGCTGCCAGCGCTGTCGGCGTAAAGCCCGCCGCAACAAGGCGGCTTCTGCCACTTTCATCGACGGCCGACTGTGGCTGGGGCGACATTTGCCCTGCCCCATTGGCGGTCAGCGCCTGCGCTATGATCTGTTCGACCGAGGCCGCCGGATTGCCGATGATCTGCAGAAGGGCCGAACTGGCTGCCGCCACAGGCGGGTTGATGACAACCTGCAGCCCCTGCTTGATATCGGCCTGAATCTGCTGGATGTCGCGCGGCACCGGCGGCGGCGTAAGCGGCGATCTGATCAACTCGACTTCAGTCGGCAGCTTGGTCTCGGCAGCGATCGCCGCCAGCAATGGCCCCGCAGTCAGATCATCGACAAGGGACGCAAGTTGCGAAGACGACAAGGTCGCATTGGCGTCGATGTTGGCGCCAGGTGCTACTTGCGGAGCCGGAGCCGATCCGCTTTGTGCGATCGCTTGCGCCGGAGCCGCTTGAACGGCGGCAGCGGGGACGGGCGAAGCCGAAGCACTCGGCGACGGTGCCTCTTGGAGCGCTTGTGCCGGCTGTGCGACAGGCTGAGCCGCCGCAGGCAGCGCCGTAGAAGGCCCCGCTTCTTTCACGGGGCCCGTCAACAATGCTGCCGGGGCTGCCATATCGGCTGCTTTCTGCGTCAGGGCCGGCGTCGGCATCTGCGTTACCACGCTTTCCGGCTCTCCGGCATTCTGGCCGTAGGAATTGACGACCGCCTTCAACGCGGCGTCGGGTTCTGCGGAAGGCGCAGGCTCGAGGCTGAGAGCCAGTTGTAGCGCTTGCGGGCTTTCCGGGTTCTCCAACGCTTTGGCCAGCAGAGGCAACGGGATCGGCGTGCTTATCTGCGCGTCCAGCCGCTGCTGTGCCTCAGCGAGCTGTTGCGGCGGCAAGCTGCGGATCGTGGCGGCGATGCGCTGCGCGAAGGCGGCATCGCTCTCGCCCGGTTCACGTGAAACGTTCAGCGCCGCGCCGGCAGCGTCGATGGCGGAGAGCAGGCTATCGAACATCCGCTCGCGTGCCGCCACCAGCAGCATGTTCAGCTTGCCCTCGACGTTGGCGTTGATCGTGCTCGATAGAACGGCCAGCGGTGTTGCCGCTGTCTGGAGGCCGGCAGTCTCCGCCGTCACAACGACGGGCTTTTCAATAGGCGCAGCCACGGCGGACACGGCACCAACGGGAAGCAACATGACATGCTCCTTTGTCTGGCAAGGCGACGATGGAAGCGGGGCAGGGTCAATCAGGGTCCGCTCATGCGGCCGGTCGATGTTCGAACGCCAGGTAACCGGGGGGCGAAACGGGAAAACGCCGTCGAACGCAGCAAATCAACCGATATGATAGCAGTCTGTTCCTTAACAGATCGCTAAAGAGAAAAGCCGGTGCCACTTTCGCAGCACCGGCTTTCATTGAGAGTTTCGCTCTTCAGGCAAAGCTATCAGCTATGCGCAAAAATATCCGCCTCTTCCCAGCCGAGAAGATCGAGCTTGGCACGCGTGGGAAGGAAGGCGAAGCAGTTGTCCGCATAGTCCATGCGGCCGTCGCGCAGCAGGCGTTCCGTCAGCTTGGCGCGCAGCGCGTGGAGATAAAGCACGTCGGAGGCGGCATATTCGAGCTGCGCCGGCGACAGTCTTTCGGCAGCCCAGTCGGACGATTGCTGCGCCTTGGAAATATCGACGTCGAGCATTTCCTTGAGATTGTCCTTCAGGCCATGACGGTCTGTATAGGTGCGGCAGAGGCGCGAGGCGATCTTGGTGCAGAACACCGGCGTGGTGGTGACGCCGAAGGTGTGGAACAACACGGCGATGTCGAAGCGGCCATAGTGAAAGATCTTCTGGCGGGCGGGATCGGCAAGCATGGCGACGAGATTGGGGGCCTGCTTCTGGCCGGCGGCGATGCGGATGACATCAGCCGTGCCATCGCCCGGCGAAAGCTGCACGACGCAAAGCCGGTCGCGGCGCGGAATGAGGCCGAGGGTCTCCGTATCGACGGCAATGGCGCCGGTGTAGCGGGCGGCATCGTCAGCGGAAATATCACCTTCGTGGTAACGGATGGTGGCAGCCATGAGATTCTCCCGGCTTTGTCTTCTGAATTCGCTTTTCGTCCGTTCTATAGAACAGACAGGGGGATGACGATACCGCTCGCCGCTCAAAATGTCGGCGGCGTGTTGACCCAGAGCAATATGGTCTCACCATCATGGCGGTTGCGCCAGGAGTGATAGCGGCGGCTCTCGAAGTAAAGCGAATCGCCAGGCAGAAGATCGAAGAACTGATCGCTGTCGAGCACCAGCTCCAGACGCCCGGCAAGGACGTGAATGAACTCCTCCCCCTCGTGACGATAGGCGCCTTCGCTGGCCGCGCCCGGCGACAGCACGAAGCGATGGCAATCCATCATCGTCTTTCCTTCGGCCAGAAGCTGGACGGTGACGCCGGGCGTCGTCGCCGGCCAGGTGCGCCACTCGCCCGCCCTGATCAGGGCCGGAACATCCTCGCGTTCTTCGCCCGACAGGCGCGAGACCGTCGTGCCGTAGTAATCCGCGAGATCATGAAGGGTCTTGAAGCTGACGCCTTGCGAGGTCCGCTCCAGCGTCGACAGCGTCGACGACGTTATTCCCATGTCAGCGGCAACCTGCTCCAGCGTGCTGCCGGCCGTATGGCGCAGCGCCCGCAGCTTGCGGCCGATGCCGGAAGGCGCCATCTGTTCGCCATTGTCGGCAGCAGGCCCCAAAGCATCCTCGGTTTCCAGCGCCTCGCGGATAGCCGCCGGGTTGAGGCCGCGCTCGGCACGGAACCAGGAAATGCGCTTCAGCCGCGCCACATCTTCGGCGCTGTACTGACGGTGCCCGGTCACCGAGCGAAAGGGTACGACCAGGCCCTGGCTTTCCCATAGCCGCAGGGTGGAAGCCGACACGCCCGCGAGACGCGCCGCTTCCGCCACCTTGTAGCGCACGGGGGAGCGCTCGGGCTCGATACTGCTCATTTGCCAATCATCCCTGATCTCTAGTCTTTTGATCTGCTTAGCATGGAAGAAGCGCTTACGTGAACCTTCGCGCATTCTTGTCATCCGCACAAAATCCCACTTGAAATCTTGCAGGAAAAATGTAGGAATTTTCTAAAGAACTTGCAGAAGTTCTGCAAGCTAAATTGAAACCGCCTTCCTTGGAGCCACAGCGATGACCCTGACCGAGCGGAAGAACGCCGCCATTTCCCGCGGCGTCGGCATGATGACGCAAATCTATGCCGACCGCGCCGAAAATTCCGAGATCTGGGACAAAGAGGGACATCGTTATATCGATTTCGCTTCCGGCATTGCCGTGGTGAATACCGGCCATCGCCATCCCCGCGTGATCGCCGCCGTCAAGGAACAGCTCGACCGCTTCACCCACACCTGCCACCAGGTCGTGCCCTATGAAAGCTATGTGCATCTGGCCGAACGGTTGAATGCGATCGTTCCCGGTGATTTCGCCAGGAAGACGATCTTCGTGACGACAGGCGCCGAAGCCGTCGAAAACGCCGTGAAGATCGCCCGCGCCGCCACTGGCCGCTCCGCCATCATCGCCTTTGGCGGCGGCTTCCACGGCCGCACCTTCATGGGCATGGCGCTGACCGGCAAGGTCGCGCCCTACAAGATCGGCTTCGGCCCGATGCCGGGCGATGTCTTCCATGCGCCCTTCCCTGTGCCGCTGCATGGCGTCAGTGTCGAACAATCGCTGGCGACGCTGAAGAAGCTGTTTGCAGCCGATGTCGATCCGCGGCGCGTGGCCGCCATCATCCTCGAGCCGGTGCAGGGCGAAGGCGGCTTCTATCCGGCGCCGCCAGCCTTCATGAAGGCGCTGCGCGAAATTTGCGACCAGCACGGCATTCTCCTGATCGCCGACGAGGTGCAGACCGGCTTTGCGCGCACCGGCAAGATGTTCGCGATGGATCATCATGAGGTCGCCGCCGATCTCGTCACCATGGCAAAGAGCCTTGCCGGCGGCTTCCCGCTCGCCGCCGTCACCGGCCGCGCCGAAGTGATGAATGCACCGGAACCAGGCGGCCTTGGCGGCACCTATGGCGGCAATCCGCTTGGGATCGCCGCTGCCCATGCCGTGCTCGACGTCATCGCCGACGAGGATCTTTGCAATCGCGCCAACCAGCTCGGCTCGCGGCTGAAGCAGCGGCTGGAATCGCTGCGCGACAAGGTGCCCGAGATCGTCGACATTCGCGGCCCCGGCTTCATGAATGCCGTGGAATTCAACGATGTAACGACGAAGCTGCCCAGCGCCGACTTCGCCAACAAGGTGCGGCTGATCGCTCTCGACAAGGGCCTGATCCTGCTGACCTGCGGCGTCTACGGCAATGTCATCCGCTTCCTGTCGCCGATCACCATCCAGGACGGCGTGTTCAGCGAGGCGCTCGACATTCTCGAAGCCTCCATGATCGAGGCGAGTGCCGCGCGCTAACCGCCGCCCTTCCGCGTTTTCTCTATGATCCGCCCGCGCGGCCTGCCGGGCGAAAACCTATCGGAGTGCATATCATGTCGTTTACGACCGCAATGACCAAGCATGTCCCCTTCTCCTCGCGGCTCCTGCGCGACGCCGGCTATATCAACGGCATCTGGACGGCAGGCGGCGCGACCAAGACCTTCGATGTCATCAATCCCGCCACCGGCGAAGTGCTCGCGACGCTCCCCGACATGGGTGCCGCCGAGACGACGGCGGCGATCGACGCTGCCTACATCGCCCAAGTCGCCTGGGCTGCCCGCCCTGCCAAGGAACGCGCCGTCCTCCTGCGCAGGTGGTTCGATCTGATGATCGCCAATGCCGATGAACTGGCGGCGATCCTGACGGCCGAGATGGGCAAGCCGCTGCCGGAGGCAAAGGGTGAAATCCTCTACGCCGCGTCCTATGTCGAATGGTATGCGGAAGAGGCCAAGCGCATCTACGGCGAAACCATACCCGCGCCGTCCAACGACAAGCGCATGGTCGTCATCAAGCAACCGGTCGGCGTCGTCGGCACGATTACGCCCTGGAATTTCCCGGCTGCGATGATCGCCCGCAAGATTGCGCCGGCGCTTGCAGTCGGCTGCACGGTTGTCTCCAAGCCTGCCGAACAGACGCCGCTGACGGCGATTGCGCTTGCCGTGCTTGCCGAAGAGGCTGGTATTCCGGCCGGCGTTCTCAACATCATCGTCGGCATCGATGGGCCGGCGATCGGCCGTGAGCTCTGCGGCAATGCCAAGGTGCGCAAGATCAGCTTCACCGGCTCGACAGAGGTCGGCCGCATCCTGATGCGCCAGTGCTCAGACCAGATCAAGAAGGTCAGCCTCGAGCTCGGCGGCAACGCGCCGTTCATCGTCTTCGACGATGCCGATCTCGACGCCGCCATCGAAGGGGCGCTGGCTTCGAAGTACCGCAATGCCGGGCAGACCTGCGTCTGCGCCAACCGGATCTATGTGCAATCCAGCGTCTATGATGCCTTCGCGGCCAAGCTCGCCGCCAAGGTGTCAGAGCTTTCGGTCGGAGACGGCTTCAAGCCGGGCGTGACCATCGGGCCGCTGATCGACGAACAGGGCGTCGCCAAGGCCGAAGACCATGTTCAGGATGCAGTATCGAAGGGCGCACGGGTCCTCCTCGGCGGCAAGCGCATCGAAGGGGCCGGCACCTTCTTCGCGCCGACCATTCTGACCGGCATCGACCGGACGATGAAGGTCGCCCGCGAGGAGACATTCGGCCCTGTCGCGCCGCTCTTCCGGTTCGAGACGGTCGAAGACGTGATCGCACAGGCAAACGACACGGAATTCGGCCTTGCCGCCTATTTCTTCGCCGGCGATCTGAAAAAGGTCTGGCGGGTTGCCGAGGCGCTGGAATACGGCATGGTCGGCATCAACACCGGCCTGATGTCTTCAGAGACGGCGCCTTTCGGCGGCATCAAGCAATCCGGCCTCGGCCGCGAAGGCTCGCGCCACGGCGCAGACGACTATCTCGAAATGAAGTACCTCTGCATCGGCAATCTGTAAGCCGGCAAATCAAGTGGAGGTAATGTGGATGCGGCCCTGCCATAGCCGGGCCGCCGTCAATCGCCCGGTGTGAAAAGCGCCGGTGTCGAGATTGAGCCGAAGCCCGCGGGCTTCGGCCCGTTTGACCGGCGTGTGACCGTGCACGATCAGCTTCGGCAGCGGCTGCGCACTGTCGTAAAAACGCGAACGGATGAACACGAGGTCAGCTTCCTGCTGATCGGAAATCGGCCGGTCCGGATCGATACCCGCATGGACGAACAAAGCCTGCGGCGTATCCAGCAGGATCGGCAACCGGCGCAGGAAATTGATGTGATCGTCGGGAAGCCAGGTTCGGATGAATGTGTCGAGTTTTTTCTGGCTCGGATATTGCTCCCGCAATGTCGGGATATCCACCCCGTAGGAGTTGAGAGTGGCGGCACCACCGAGCGCCACCCAATCATCCAGCGATATCTCGCCATCGATATAGGCGAGCATTTCCATTTCATGGTTGCCCGTCAGGCAGATGCGGTCGAAGCCATTCGGCGGCGGCGCCATGAGCCGGCCGACGACCTGCGCCGAGGCCGGACCGCGATCGATATAGTCCCCCAGCATGATGATGAGCTTGCGCCCTGGCAGCCCTGCGGCATCAGCGACGATCTTGCGCTCCAGCAAGCTCAAGAGATCGTACCGGCCATGTACGTCGCCGATGACGTAGGTGGGCATGTCGAGATTCTCGAGCCGCTCGCGATGCCGGTGACGGCCGAAGCCATGAGCCATTTTTTCACGTGTCCTAGCTGCCGACATGAAACTCCCTTTCGAGCGTACACCCCGGAACGCCTTAACAACCTTTGCAGAAAGGACTCAAAAGCGACGATTCTTTGCCGAAAAGCAGGAATCAGCGCTCTCGCCGGATGTTTCGACCGGCATTTGCCGTCGACACCAGCCTGCCTTGCGGCAAAGCGTCCCGAATGCCGCCTTTATGCATGGAGAAAGTTGACAGGGCGTATCCGGAATCCTATCGCGCTTGACAACTCAACGGGAGAATATTTGCTCGCTGGAGCGTGGCGAGCCCGGCGTCCCTGCTTTGTTGGCACGATATCTGCGCGTTTGCCCTACAATAATGAAAAACGAAGCCAGCCCTGACCGAAGGCCTATCATCAATAGTGCCTGTAACTTTACCGTGAAGCCCTGATGAATCCGACGACAGCGCTCGAACTCTGCCGCTTTTTTCACGACGCATCGCTGATGCTGCTGTGGGGCGCCTGTGTTTATCTGTCTCTTCTGGTGCCGAAGGCGCTCGCCGATCGGGTCTGGCGCATCCTTGCGATCCCTTTCGTCCTCCTTGCGGCGATCGCGGCCCTGACGGCGCTGCTTTGGCTGCCGGCTGCGACCGCCGCCATCGGCAACGGCTGGAGCGACGCACTCGATGCCGGCACGGTCCATGACGTCCTGTTCGATACCACGGTTGGCCGAGCGTGGCAGGCGCAGGCGCTTGCGGCGATCATTCTGCTTTTGGTCTTCCTGTCGCCGGAGGACTGGCGCCGCCGTGGGGTGGCGCTGGGGTCGGGCCTCGGCCTTGCCGCGCTTGCCTTGACCGGACATGCATCCATGCTTGAAGGCTGGCTGCGCTATGCGCAACGCGCCAACGACATCCTCCATGTCCTGACCGGCGGCGGCTGGCTGGGCGCGCTCGTGCCGCTGATCTCCATTCTCCGGCTTCTGAGCCGTCCGGAATGCAGGGCGGACGCGCAACTGGCGCTGCGCCGCTTCTCGCATGCGGGACACTGGGCGGTGGCACTCGTCATCCTCTCCGGCGTCATCAATACCATGATGGTCCTGAAACGCCTGCCGACCGACTGGTCCTCGCCCTATCAAAGGCTGCTTGCCATCAAGATCGCGCTGGTCGCGGGCATGACGCTGCTGGCGATCATCAATCGCTATGTCTTCGTGCCCTGGATCGGCCGCAACCCAAGCCGCGCCTTGCAGGCGCTTCGCCTTGGAAGTATCGCCGAAATCGTTCTCGGCATTGTTGTCATCGGGGTGGTCGCAGTCTTCGGCATGCTGGAGCCGGTCTAGACCGTTTGTTTTCAAGCAATTTCGGACGGAAAGCCGCTGCTCACTTTTCCTGGGATTGCCCTAACCGCCGAGCGACTTCACCACAGCGCGAACGGCCTCGGCGTCGCTCGTTTTCGGCCGGTATTCCAGGCCCACCCTGCCGCCATAACCATGTGTAAACAGCCAGTCCAACCGGTCAACCAGATCGATGTGGCCCGTGCCAGGATCGCTGCGGCCCGGATGATCTGCGACATGGACATGCACGATCCGGTCGACGCGATCACCGACGACATGCTCCGTCTTCTCATCCATCACGGCCGAATGATAGAGATCGTAGACGATGCCGATTTCGGCGCGGCCGACCTCATCGACGATGTCGAGGCCTTCCGCAGTCGACGACAGGTAGTAACCGAGATGGTCGATTTTCGTGTTGAGCGGCTCAAGACCAAGCCGAACGCCTGAACCCTTAAGGATATCCGCGCCAGCACTCACGGCCGCCACAAGGGCTGCCCGCTGCTCGGCGCGCGAAAACTCGGGAAGATCGTCGCCGGCCTGGGCAATGAGAACCGGCGCGCCGAGACGTCGCGCCACGACGACGGATTCCCGCAGGCCTTGAAGCCACGTCTCTTTGTTTGCCGGATTCGTCAGCGCGATCGTCGGCTCGGCCACTAGGCCGGACACCGCAATGCCGGTCTCGGCGACCGCGGCGGCGATCGCATCCAGATCCTTGTTGGTCCAGCGCCAGAACTCGACCGCATCCAGCCCGGCCCGATGCGCCAGCCGGATACGGTCGGCGAAGACATCATCTTCGCGCGCGAACAACCACTCGATACAAGCAGAAAACTGCCGCATGGGATTCTCCCTCCCTCAACCGGTCACAAGCAATGCGCAAGACCGCCCGCGATCGCAAGAGGCGCTAGCGATGGAATTGCGGGGCCGGCCGCCGCATCGAAGGCTTGATGGCTTCGACATTCATCGCGGAGAGGACGCGCATGTCTCGGCGGAAATCGGAAGGCGTCATGCCGGCAATGTGGCGGAAGGATTTGTTGAAGGCGCTTATCGAGCCGAAGCCGCTGTCCATAGCAACCTGCAGGACATTGGCGCCGTCGCGCATCAGCATCGCCTGGGCACGAGAAAGACGCAGCAGGTTCACATATTTACCGAGGGTCATGCCGGTGGATTTCTTGAAGAGATTCATCGCATATTTCGGATGCAAATCCGCCGCCTTGGCAATATCGACCGTATCGATGTCATGCAGGAAATTGGCGGCGATGAAATCGCACATTCTCGCCAGGCTGCGCGAGGATTGCGGATGGACCTGCTCGTTCGTCAGGTTTTCCTGCTTCTCCGGTACCATGCGGTAGGGCTCGAAGGCGATCCTCTCCAGACGCAAGAGAAGTTCGGCGACGGCGTGTTCGGCCTTCGTCCGATCGCCGGACATGGCGTAACGGTGCCATCTGGCGAAATTCTCGTCATCGGCGGCATCGGTTGCCGAGCTTATCAGCGTCTGCCCGCGGATCAGCCGGCTGGAAATATCGAGCGGCAGCCGCATGCGGAAAAAATGCACGAGCGGCAGATGCGCGCCCGCATAGATCGCATCGTCGGACAGTTCATCCAGCTGATGCGGCTGACCGCCCCAGAAGAGGCAGATCTCGCCGGCCTTCAGATGAAGCTCATGATCGCCTATATGGTAATGTACGGTACCGCGCACGATGTAGTTCACTTCCACCTGCGCGTGCCAATGCGGCTTCGCCATCGGCAGCGGATGGGAATAAAACATCTGCAGGATCGTTGGCAGCCCTTCGACACTGCTCGCGCCCGGCTGATAGACCGCTCGATCGCCCACCTTACTTTTCGCCAAGTCCATGTTCCCTTTTTAGGAGACAGAAGCGTACCGGGAGCTAGTTTAAGCGCGTTCGCTTGCGGACAGCAATTGAAAAGGGAGGATTTTCAATGCGTTTAAAACTTGCTGGAGCGGCGGTGCTTGCCACCTTGCTCGCTTCCGGTTCTGCCTTTGCGGAACAAACCACCATTACGGTCTGGAGCTGGAACATCGCCGCGTCGGCGCTGAAATCCACGATCGAAGGCTTCAATAAGAAATATCCGGATATCAAGGTCGATGTGCAGGACATCGGCAACCCACAGGTCTTCGACAAGATGCTGGCCGCTTGCGCCGCCGGCGGCGACGGCCTGCCCGACGTCATGTCGATCGAAAACCACAAAGCTTCCATTTTCTGGAACCGCTTCCCCGACTGCCTGACCGACCTGACGAAGCTCGGCTATAATGACGACCTCAAGAAGCAGTTCCCGGATTTCAAGCGCGCCGAACTCGAAGTCGGCGATGCGGCCTATGCGATGCCATGGGATTCCGGCCCGGTCACCATGTTCTATCGCCGCGATCTCTACGAAAAGGCCGGCGTCGATCCGGCAACGATCAAGACCTGGGACGATTTCATCGCTGCCGGCAAAAAGATCTCTGCCGCAAACCCGGGCGTGATCATGGCGCAGGCCGATCTCAACGGCGACACCGAATGGTTCCGCATGCTCGCCAATGAACAGGGCTGCGGCTACTTCTCGGATGACAGCCAGAGCATCACCGTCAACCAGCCCGCCTGCGTCAAGGCGCTGGACAAGGTGAAGGAAATCAAGGACGCGGGCCTGCTGAGCGCTGCAAACTGGAACGAGAAAATCCAGTCGAACACTGCCGGCAAGGTGGCATCGCAGCTCTATGGCGGCTGGTACGAAGGCACCATCCGCTCCACGTCGCCAGATCTCGCCGGCAAATGGGGCGTCTATCCGATGCCGAGCATGACGGCCGACGGCCCGCATGCGGCCAACCTCGGCGGTTCTTCGCTGGCGATTGCCAACAGCTCGAAGAACAAGGAAGCCGCCTGGAAATATCTGAGCTACACGCTTGGCACCAATGAGGGCCAGGTCACGATGCTGAAGTCCTTCGGGCTCGTGCCGTCGTTGCTGACAGCGGTTCAGGATCCCTTCGTCAACCAGCCGCAGCCCTATTGGGGTGGGCAAAAGGTCTGGACCGATATCCTCGCCACCCTGCCGAAGATCCGCCCGAATCCCGGCACCCAGTATTTCAGCGACGCCGACGAAATCATAAAGGCCGTCCAGACAAAGTACCTTGCCGGCGGCTATCCGAACGGCAAGGCGGCGCTCGACGACGCGGCCCAGCAGATCGCCTCGGCGACGGGTCTGCCGCTCGCGAAATGAGTGACATAGCCGGGCGCGCATCCCAAGCCGCGCCCGGCATCCCCGCCGCCCTGGAGGCGGCGGGGATGTGTCGTCACGGATCATTTCACTGCGCATAAAGGAGGAGGCTTTCATGCGGCTGCAGAACCGGAGCGCCTATGCGTTTCTTGCGCCCTATCTTCTGGTGTTTACGGCCTTCTGGGTGTGGCCGATCATCGATTCGTTCCTGATTTCGTTCCAGAATACCCGCGTCAATCCTTGGACTTTCAACCTGACGCTCAATTGGGGGCGACTATTCGGCGACCCGGCCTTCTACAACGCACTTCAAAACACGCTTATCATCCTGATCGTCCAGGTACCCGTCATGATCACGCTCGCCACGGTGATGGCGGTGCTGTTGAATTCACCACTGCTCAAGGCGCGCGGCATTTTCCGCTTCGCTTTCTTCGCACCCGTCGTGGTCGGCGAGGTCGCCTATGCGGCCGTCTTCCGCTTAATGTTCAACGTCGATTTCGGCATCATCAACAAGCTGCTCGGCGGTGTCGGCATTTCGCCGGTGTCGTGGTTTGCAGACTCCCATGCCGCCATGATCCTCATCATCATCGCCGTCACCTGGCGCTGGGCCGGATACAACGCCATTATCATCCTGTCTGGGCTGCAATCGATCCCCGAGGATGTCTATGAAGCTGCAACGCTCGACCGTGTCAGCCGCTTCCAGCAGTTCATCCACATCACCCTGCCGCTCTTGAAACCGATCATTCTCTTCTGCGTGGTCCTGTCCGTCATCGGCACCATGCAGCTCTTCACCGAACCATATCTGATCACCAACAGGGGTGGCCCCGGCGGTGGGACGGAGACGCTCGGCCTGTTGCTCTATCGCCAGGCCTTCCAGTCGACCAACTTCGGCTATGCCTCGGCGATTGCCTACACGATGGCGGCGCTCGCCGTGGTCATCTCTCTTCTCAATCTCTGGGTGGGGCGTGAAGCTAAATGAAATCGAAGTCCAAATCCACTCTGATCCGCTCGCTCGCCTTGCACGGCCTGCTGGCGCCGCTCGCCATCATCTGGCTGTTTCCGCTCTGGATGATGTTCGTCTTCTCGACCATGCCCGATTACGGCATTTTCAGCCCCGGCATCATCCTGACACCGTCGACAGGTTTCATGGACAACGTCCGCAACCTCCAGGCCGACACCAACTTCATCGGCGCTATGACGATCTCCATCGTCGTTGCCATTGTCTATACGGTCCTGTCGGTCATGCTGACCTCGATGGCGGGATGGGCTCTGGCGCGCTACCAGTTCGCCGGCCGTCCGGGCGTCATCGGCATCATCCTCGGCACGATCACCCTTCCCTACTCCGTCGTCGTCATCCCGCAGTTCATAATGGTGGCGCGCGATTTCGGGCTGGCCAATTCTTGGGTCGCGCTGATCGTGCCGCCACTCTTCAATTCGCTCGGCGTGCTGTTCATGCGCCAGGCCTTCTCGATGATGCCCGGCGAGCTGTTTGATGCGGCCAGGGTTGAGGGTGTCAAGGAATGGCAGATCTTTCTGCGCATCGCCCTGCCACTCGCAAGGCCGACGATGGCGGCGCTCGCCATTATCCTGTTCCTGGCCTCCTGGAACAACTACCTCTGGCCGCTGCTCATCAATTCCCGGCCTGGAATGATGACCGCGCCCGTCGCGCTCGGGACGCTCATCGGCCTCACCAGAGTATCCTGGGGCGGCATCATGGCCGGCGCGGTGATGCTGACGGCGCCGATCCTCGTCATCTTCGTTCTCCTGCAGCGCCACTTCATCGCCGGCATCGCCGCCGGCGCAATCAAATAATTCCGGGAGACCCGTATGGCTGAACTGTCCCTTACCAATATCGTCAAACGCTACGGTTCGCTGGAAATCATCCACGGCGCCAATCTCGAGGTGAAGGACGGCGAATTCGTCGTTTTCGTCGGCCCTTCGGGATGCGGCAAATCCACACTGCTGCGCATGATCGCCGGGCTGGAAGATATTTCCGGCGGCGAGCTCAAGATCGGCGGCCGCGTCGTCAACGACATGGAGCCGGCCGATCGCGGCATCGCCATGGTCTTCCAGTCCTATGCCCTCTACCCGCATCTGACGGTGGAGCAGAACCTGAATTTCGGCCTGCGCATGAACGGCAATCCGAAGGCGGATACCGACCGCCGCGTCAAGCAGGCCTCCGAGATCCTGCAGATCACCGAGCTGATGCAGCGCCGGCCGAAGCAGCTCTCCGGCGGCCAGCGCCAGCGCGTCGCCATCGGCCGCGCCATCGTGCGTGAACCGCAGATTTTCCTGTTCGACGAACCGCTCTCCAACCTCGATGCCGAGCTGCGCGTGCAGATGCGCGTCGAAATCTCCCGCCTTCACAAGAAGCTCGGCACGACGATGATCTATGTGACGCATGATCAGACGGAGGCGATGACCCTTGCCGACAAGATCGTCGTGCTTCGCAGCGGCAACATCGAACAGGTGGGAGCACCGCTCGACCTCTATGACGATCCGGCCAACCAGTTCGTCGCCGGATTCGTGGGCTCGCCGAAGATGAATTTCCTGCGCGCCGAGGTCGTCGACAATCAGCCTGGCCGCGTCGGGGTGGTCCTTCGCGACCAGCGCAATGTCCGCCTGTCGCTGCCGATCACGGCAGCGGGCGTCGAAATCGGCGAGCATGTGACGCTGGGCGTTCGCCCCGAGCACTTCCTCGACGCCGGGCGAGGCGATGCGGATCTGACCGTCGACGTCGACGTCGCCGAGCATCTCGGCAACACCAGCTACATCTACGCCAACATCGCCGGCGGCGAGCAGATCGTCATCGAACGCGAAGAGTCCCGCAACACCGGCAACCGGGACACGCTTACCGTCGCGCTTTCCGCGGCCAAGACATTCCTCTTCGACGGTGCCGGAAACCGATTGCGGTAGGCGCTGTCTTTTCTCCCAAGACAGCATGCAGATTTAGGAAAGGATCGTTCCATGAGTACAGATACACCCATCCGCTGGGGCATTATCGGCCCCGGCAGGATCGCCCAGACTTTTGCCGACGGCATCGCCCATTCCCGCAGCGGCAAGCTGGTGGCCATCGCCAGCCGCAACCCGGACAAGCCGGGTCTCGGCGACAATTTCCCCGGCGCCCGCATCGTTAGCGGATACGAGGCGCTGCTTGCCGACAAGGACATCGACGCCGTCTATATCGCCACGCCGCACACCGGCCATGCCGAATGGGCGATCAAGGCGATCCGCGCCGGCAAGCATGTGCTTGTCGAAAAGCCGATCGCGCTTTCGGCCTATGATGCAGAAGCAATCTATTACGAAGCCAAGAAGGCCGGGGTCTTCGCCGGCGAAGCTTTCATGTACCGCGTCCATCCGCAGACGGCGAAACTGATCGAACTGGTGAAAAGCGGCGCGATCGGCGAGCTGCGCATCATCCGCTCGTCCTTCGGCTTCAACATGGGCACCGTCAAGCCGGAACACCGGCTGTTTGCCAATGAAACGGCCGGCGGCGGCATCCTCGATGTCGGCGGCTATCCGGTATCGATGGCGCGCCTGATTGCCGGTGCCGCCGATGGCAAGCCGTTTCTCGATCCCGACAAGGTCTCGGGCGTTGCTCATCTCGGCCAGACGGGCGTCGACGAATGGGCGTCGGCCGTGCTGAAGTTCCCGACGAACGTCATCGCCGAAGTTTCCTGCTCGATCATGGCGAATCAAGACAACACGCTGCGGATCATCGGCTCCGAAGGACGCATCGAAGTCGCGGACTTCTGGTTCGCCTCCGGCCATAAGGGCGGCGTCGGCAAGATCGAGCTCATCAAAGGCGGGGAGACCCAGACCATCGAAGTCAAGGAGGAGCGCTGGCTCTATTCCTTCGAGGTCGATGCTGCAGGCGATGCCATCCGCGCCGGACACAAGGAATTCGCCTATCCCGGCATCGGCTGGGCGGATTCGATCGGCAACCTCCGAGTTCTCGATCAGTGGCGCGCCTCCATCGGCCTCGAATACGAAGTCGAGAAGGCAACGCATAGGACGAAGAACATCGCCGGTGCCGCCGTTACTAAGGGCAACGGCATCCCGAAGCGCGACATCCCCGGCATTACTAAGCCGGCATCGACCGTCATGCTCGGCTTCGAATTCTTCCCGAATTTCGCGGCCGCCTCGCTGACGCTCGACGCCTTCTATGAAGCCGGCGGCAACGCCTTCGACACCGCCTATGTCTATGGCGGCGGCAAGACGGAGAGCATCTTCGGCGATTGGCACACCAGTCGGAAGGTGCCGCGCGAGGAGATCGTTTTGATCGGCAAGGGCGCCCATTCGCCGCTTTGCTACCCGGATATGATCTCCAAGCAACTCGACCAGTCGCTCAACCGCCTGAAGACCGACTATGTCGACATCTACTTCATGCATCGCGACAACACGGCCGTCCCGGTCGGCGAGTTCGTCGATGCCATGGATGCCGAGGCCAAAGCCGGCCGCATTCGCGGCATTTTCGGCGGTTCGAACTGGACGCGCGCCCGCTTCGACGAGGCGATCGCCTATGCCGAGAAGAACGGCAAGACGGCACCTGCGGCGCTTTCCAACAACTTCTCGCTGGCCGAAATGCTCGACCCGATCTGGGCCGGATGCGTCGCTGCCTCAGACGACGAATGGAAGGCTTGGCTGAACGCCAAGCAGATCCCGAACTTCGCCTGGTCGAGCCAGGGCCGCGGCTTCTTCACCGACCGCGCCGGCCGCGACAAACGGAACGATGAGGAACTGGTGCGCGTCTGGTATTCCGACCGCAACTTCGGCCGCCGCGACAGGGCGATCGAACTGGCGCAGAAGCTCGGCCGCAACCCGATCCATATCGCGCTTGCCTATGTCATTGCCCAGCCGTTCCCGGTCATCCCGCTGATCGGCCCGCGCACGATCGCCGAGCTGGAAGACAGTCTCTCGGCGCTCGACATCAAGCTGACGCCGGAACAGGTGAAGTGGCTTGAGGGCTGAAACGATGCGGCCGGTTCGTGACGCCGCGGCCGGCCGTTGAACGTGATTGTGCAAAATGAAAACAGCCCATCCGGCTCCGCGGATGGGCGATTGCATATGAAGCATGCCAGTGACGCGATCCCCTTCTCCCCTTGGGGAGAAGGGGTTACGCGGCAACGATCTCTTCCCATATGCAATCGCCCTGGCGAAACCAGACAGGCTCTTTGCATCTTATGCCGACGATGATCGCCAAATGGTCAGGCGGCGAAATCGAAGGCTTTCGTCCCGGCCCCCTCCAGCCGCAGCAGATAAGCCTTGCGCTCGAGGCCGCCGGCAAATCCTCTGAGTTCACCCGCCGATCCAATAACCCGATGGCATGGCGCGATGATCGAGATCGGGTTGCGGCCATTGGCGGCACCAACCGCACGGATCGCTTTCAGCGCCCCGATCTCGGCAGCAATCTGGGTGTAGGTGCGCGTCTCGCCAAAGGGAATGGCCAGCAGCGCCCGCCATACCTTCCGCTGAAACTCGGTTCCCGAAAAATCGAGCGGGAGATCGAAAGCCTGCCGTTCGCCGGCGAAATACTCGCGGAGTTGTCGCTCGGCCTCCAGCAAGACGGGATGGCTGTCGTCCTTGGCGACGATCGGCAGCTGCACGCGATTGGGCCGGTCATTATCCCATAGAATGGCCGCAAGCCCGTCATCGCTGGCAACAAGCTTCAGCGCGCCGACCGGCGAAGCCATGATCCTGTAGACATAATGCTTACCGGCATTTCGCGTGGATTTGGTCATGCCGATATCCTTCCTTCGAATCGTGCCGCAAGGCGGCAGTCGATCTCCTTGTCGTCATGACATAGGACCCAAAATATAAGGTTCCAGCCACCCGAAAAACGTCTTCGCGGGCCGAAATCCAATACTTCCGCATTCCACGTCTTCGATCGAAATACCGACGTCGCGGTTTGGAAATTGGATCGAAATTGTGTAAAACCGAGGCAAGATTGGTCACCAGCATGCGGAGTCAGAGATGACGGTTCGCCCGCCGCGCAATTTCAATCCATCCAATATGAACGAGACCGGCCTCGGGATTCTCGAATATGAGATGATGTCGGAGCGCGCCAGCTCGCTCGGCCATCATGGGATGAAGGTGGAGGCAGCACTCGCCGCGCTGCAGGAGGGCGAGGCCAAGGGCAAGGATGGCGTCGAACACGAGCGGCTGGTCGATGCCGCTGCGCAAGCCGTTTGGGCCATGTTCATTCATCGCGAGATCTGCGGCCTGCGCAACAGCCGCGACGTCATCCAGCGCTATGGCATACCGAACAAGGTGCTTGCGCGCCTCGGCGCGAGCCCACGCCACACATAGAGCAGTCAACGGTTTCACGAAACCGCTTGACTGCTCTATGTCTTTGTTTTTGCGCGGTTGCGGACGGAAAGCCGCTGCACACATTTCCTGCAATCGCTCTAAACTTCAGGATTTCAAGATCGCCGAGAAGCGCGGATCGAAGGCATGGCCGATCGGCTCGGCGGCCGCGCCGCGCGCCACGGCCCAGGGGTCGGTCATGCCGAGCTGCAGGCGCGGCAACAGCCGGTCGGCGCGATCGGCATTGGAGGGCAACAGCGGCTGCATGGCGTCGATCAGCCGCGTCGCAAGGGCTGCAGGCGCGCCTCCGCACAGAATCACGGTCTGCGGATCAAAGATAGTCTCGATGAGATGCACGCTCCAGCGCAGGTCGATCGCCGCCTTTTCGATCCAGGCGAGAATCTCCGGATCATCGGCGGCTGCGCGCCTGTCGATCAGCGAATAGATGTCCGGCGCCATCGGATCGACGCCCAGATGCTCGTAGAGCGAGGCCAGCGATGCGCGGTGTTCAAGCTGGGTCAGCCTGCCGCCGGCTGTGAGCAGCGCCATGCCGATTTCGCCGGCATTGCCATGGGCGCCGCTATAAAGATCGCCACCGAGGATCAGGCCGGCTCCAATACCGTAGCCGACATAGAGGCAGACGGCATGGTCGAGCCCATGCGCGGCGCCGACCATGCGCTCGGCGGTCGCGCAGGCGGCGGCGTCGTTCTGCAGGGTGACGTTGAGGCCGGTGCCGGCGGAAAGCGTTTCCAATAGCGGAAAGCGCTGCCAGGCGCCCATCATCCAGGGATTGTCGTCCCCATCCTGCTCGATGCCGAACGGACCCGGCATCGCGACGCCGAGCCCGACGAGGCGCTTTTCCGCCTGTGCGGCACGCAGCTTGAGCTCGGTGCGAACCTCCTGCACGAGCTGCAGCACCACGGGGGTGCCCGTCGCCGGTCCGCCGACCGGTAGGTTCGCCTCCTTGCCGATCAGCACATTGCCGACCAGATCGACAGCGATGGCGCGGGTGATGTGACGATCGATCTGCAGGCCGATCGCAAAGGCGCCTTCCGGCACCAGGCCGTAGGGCGTCGAGGGTTGCCCCCTGCCGCGGCGCACCATTTCCCTTGAGATCACCAACCCGTCGATTTCCAGCTCCTCCATGATGTTGGAGACCGTCTGTTTCGTCAGGCGGGTGGCGCGTGCGAGATCGGCGCGGGAGAGGGCACCATTGAGCCGCAATGCGTCGATGATCACCCGCCGGTTATGGGCACTGGTGCCTTCGTGGTTCGTTCCGCTCGTGGCCCTGATCGGGCGAACATCGTTCATGTGCATTTGCCTCTTGACACCAATAGAATATTGAAGAACAAATAAGTCAAGACAATTGACTTAAAAGAAACCACAGAGTTTCATGAGGGAACGCAGGGGAGCCTCAAGGCTCCGAAGACGCTCCGATCGAGGTTCGGCAGCCTCGCCGGCTGCCCGTTCGACACCTGACGGCGACATTTCAGCCGCCGTTGGAAAATCGCGTGACTGTCAAAAAAAACTGGAGGCTGGAATGTTGAAATCATTGAACAAGACACTGCTCGGCGCAGCGCTGATCGGCGTATCCTTCGCGTCGCACGCCTTTGCCGAAACGACGCTGAACGCCCTCTTCATGGCGCAGGCCGCCTATAGCGAAGCCGATGTGCGCGCCATGACGGACGCCTTCACCAAGGCCAATCCGGACATCAAGGTCAATCTCGAATTCGTCCCTTATGAGGGCCTGCATGACAAGACCGTGCTGGCGCAAGGCTCGGGCGGCGGCTACGACGTCGTGCTGTTCGACGTCATCTGGCCCGCCGAATACGCGACCAACAAGGTTCTGGTCGATGTTTCCTCGCGTATCCCTGACGATACGAAGAAGGGCGTGCTGCCGGGCGCATGGACCACAGTCCAATACGACAGCAAATATTACGGCATGCCCTGGATTCTTGACACCAAGTACCTGTTCTACAACAAGGAAATCCTGGAAAAGGCTGGCATCAAGACGCCGCCGAAGACCTGGGACGAGCTGACCGAACAGGCCAAGATCATCAAGGACAAGGGCCTTCTGGCCACGCCAATCGCCTGGAGCTGGTCGCAGGCCGAAGCCGCGATCTGCGACTACACCACGCTTGTCAGCGCCTATAAAGGCGACTTCCTCAAGGACGGCAAGCCGGACTTCCAGAACGGCGGCGGCCTCGATGCCCTGAAATACATGGTATCCAGCTACAAATCCGGCCTCACCAATCCGAATTCCAAGGAATTCCTCGAAGAGGACGTCCGCAAGGTCTTCGAAAATGGCGACGCAGCCTTCGCACTGAACTGGACCTACATGTACAACATGGCGAACGATCCGAAGGACAGCAAGGTTGCCGGCAAGGTCGGCGTCGTGCCGGCACCGGGCGTCGCCGGCAAGAGCGAGGCTTCGGCGGTCAACGGCTCCATGGGCCTCGGCATCACCACCGCCAGCAAGCATCCGGACGAAGCCTGGAAGTTCATCACCTTCATGACCTCGCAGGCAACGCAGAACCAGTATGCCAAGCTCAGCCTGCCGATCTGGGCATCGTCCTACAGCGATCCGGCCGTCACCAAGGGCCAGGAAGACCTGATCGCCGCCGCAAAGGTCGGGCTTGCGGCCATGTATCCGCGTCCGACGACACCGAAGTATCAGGAACTGTCGACAGCACTGCAGCAGGCGATCCAGGAATCGCTGCTCGGCCAGTCTTCGCCGGAAGATGCGCTGAAGTCTGCTGCCCAGAACAGCGGTCTCTGATAGTCTTATCGGGCGGCGCCTATCGCCGCCCGCCTCTCGATCCTCCATGAAGAATGAAAGAAGGGGCCCGTCATGTCCGGCACCTCTATGACAACTCGCGCCTGGTTTTTGATGCTGCCGCTGCTGGTGGTGATGGTCGCCGTCATCGGCTGGCCGCTCGTCGATACCGTCGGCCTTTCTTTCACGGACGCAAAGCTTGTCGGCACCGGCGGCAATTTCGTCGGCATCGACAATTATGCGAAGATGCTGGCGAACTCCAATTTCCAGCGCACCTTGATCACCACGGCCTGGTTCGCGATCGTATCCGTTGCCGCCGAAATGGTGCTCGGCGTGCTTGCCGCGCTGCTCCTGAACCAGGAATTCAAGGGCCGAGGCGTGCTGCGCGCGCTGATGATCCTGCCCTGGGCACTGCCGACCGTCGTCAACGCCACGCTGTGGCGGCTGATCTACAATCCGGAATATGGCGCGCTGAACGCAGCCCTTACCCAGCTTGGCCTGATCGACGCCTACCGCTCCTGGCTCGGCGAACCGGGCACGGCGCTGACGGCGCTGATCGTCGCCGATTGCTGGAAGAACTTTCCACTGGTGGCGCTCATCGCGCTTGCCGCCCTGCAGGCCGTGCCGCGCGATATCACCGCCGCCTCGCTGGTCGACGGCGCCGGCCCCTTCAAGCGCTTCCGCTTCGTCATCCTTCCCTATCTTGTCGGGCCGTTGATGGTGGCGCTGGTGCTGCGCACCATCGAGGCTTTCAAGGTCTTCGATATCATCTGGGTGATGACACGCGGCGGCCCGGCAAACAGCACGCGTACGCTATCGATCCTCGTCTATCAGGAAGCCTTCTCCTTCCAGCGGGCGGGGTCCGGCGCATCGCTTGCCCTCATCGTCACGCTGCTGGTGACGGTGCTCGCCGCCGCCTATGCCGCCCTTGTCCGCAAAAC
>Ga0209677_100311_pt1 | contig 31839 bp, 30 predicted proteins | sample AraplaCvi_mCL_r2_2_FD_184285 | JGI IMG/M metagenome (GOLD analysis project Ga0209677, IMG submission 184285) | Arabidopsis root microbial communities from North Carolina, USA - plate scrape CL_Cvi_mCL_r2 (SPAdes) (version 2) | ecosystem: Host-associated > Plants > Roots > Endosphere | place: USA... | reverse complement strand
ACGATTTCATTCGTAATCTCTTCCTGTCGAAGTTGTTGCTCACGCTGCGTAAGGGCTGCAAGCCGGCTGGCGATATTGTGTCTAGCCGCTGTCATCGTCATCATCCGCGCCTGGTTTTCGGCCTCAGGCATGCATGGCTGCCTCGCAAAGTCGTGCATACACGTACTCGGCTGTGAGACGCTCGAGCAGGTGCTGTGGCTTGAGCGTCGTCAATGGCGGCAGAGTTTCGGACGTACCTCCAAAGCGCGCCAAATCAAGCGGAAGCAGCGAATGCACGTCGATGCGTATCCCGCCGCCAGACGTAGACTGTGGTACTATCATTTGAATCGTTGCAGATGAGCCACCAGCTATCCGCGCATACAGGGCGTCGGCGATGTTGTTCGCAAGTGACGGAACGGCGTCGACGTGGCTGGCCATCGGAGTGGACCATGAAGGGGTCAATCCGCGTTCGCGAGCGACGACAAGACCACGCGATCCAATTACAATGATTGTTGCATTCGCAAGATCGGCTCCCGCGGCGCTCAGGACACGTTCACTAAAGGCACCGGCAAATCCCTGTTCGGCGCAAAAGAGGATTAGGCCGGTCTTAGCTTGTCTGCGCTCCACCGTTTGTTGAAAGTCGGCCAGCATCAAGGGCAGAGCCTGGCCTATGGCACGGGACACGACAGCACTATATGCATCGATCCCTGCAAGCAGCGAACGCGCCCGCTGTGCCCGCGATGCGGCGATGCCGCGCAAAGCGGTGACGACCGCTTCCAGCTGACGGACATTCTGGATCTGGGCCGAAACTTCAGCCAGCCGTTCCGCCACATCCTGCTCCCGTTGCCTGAGCGCGATCGCTTCGGACGAGCCTGACGACGAGTCGCGTGAGCGCCGCAGTCATCGCCTCACTTTGCCGCGCATCGAGGTTACCGGTTCGCTCAATGGCTTCCACGGCCTCTTTCGCCTCCTTGTCGAGCCAGGAAGAGAGTTCGCTACGAAACTTCGCGATGTCGTCCAACGCCACGCGATCGAGAATGCCGCCCTGCAGCGCGGTCACGAGCGCGACTTCGTCCGCCAGACGGATCGGCGAATATTGGGGCTGAGCCAGGATGCCGCGGATGCGCCGGCCACGCGCGATCTTGTCCTTGACCTGCGTGTCGGTGACGCCGCCGAAACGCGTAAACATCTCGAGCTCCAAAAACTGCGCATAGTCGAGCCGCAGCTTGTGTGCTGCCTCCCGCAGCGCGGGAGCCTGGGTCTTTCCGCCAACCCGGCTCACGCTAGTGCCGACATCAACCGCAGGCTTGTGGCCCTCATGGAAAAGCCTTGCATCGAGCACAATTTGCCCGTCCGTGATGGAGATCAGGTTGGTCGGAATATAGGCGCTGAGATTTCCGGCATCGAGCTCCGCAATGGGGAGCGCTGTGAGCGACCCCCCTCCAGCGGCCTTGGACAACTTCGCTGCGCGTTCCAGCAGCCGCGCGTGCACATAGAATACATCACCCGGATAGGCTTCTCTGCCCGGCGGCTGGTGGGTCAACAGCGCGATCTCCCGATGCGTAGCTGCATGCTTTGTGAGGTCGTCAATCACCACGAGCGCATGCTGGCCGCGGTCGCGGAAATATTCGGCCATCGTGACGGCGGCGAAGGGGGCGATCCATTGCAGGCCGGGCGAAGCGGAGGCGGCGGCCACGACGAAAATGCAGCGCTCGGGAGCGCCGTGCGTCTGGACCGCCTGGATCACTCGCTTTACGGTGGACGACTTCTGCCCGATCGCGACATAGACGCAGATGATGTCGCTAGATTTTTGATTGATGATGCAATCGATCCCCACTGCAGTTTTGCCGATCGCGCGGTCGCCGATTATGAGCTCGCGCTGTCCGCGACCAAGCGCAAACATGGAATCAAGGACAAGTATTCCAGTTTGGACAGGTTCGATGACAAAATCGCGGTCGATGATCGCAGGCGCCGCTCGTTCGATCGGCTCGCGCTCGGCCGGCTCGATCTGCGCTCCGTCATCCAGGGGGCGTCCGAGTGGATCGACTGTTCGCCCAAGAAGCGCCGACCCAACAGGAACACGAACCACTTCGCCGGTGCCGCGCACCTGATGACCTGCCTCAACCCCTTGAGCGTCGTCGAGCAGAACGCATCCCAATAGCTCCCGGTCGAGCGTGGCGACATAACCAACCTGACCGAGCTCAAACCTCACAAGCTCGTCAAGACGCACCTCCGGCAAGCCAGACACTAGCGCGATGCCGTCGGCAACGGATTCCACACACCCAACCTGCTCGGTCGTCGGCGCCAGTGCCGCCGTATCAACGCGCGTCCGGGCCTCGCGAAGCCAGTGATCGAGTGGAGTGATGTCCGTCACCGGTCCAACTCCCTTCGGATGGTGTCTAAATCTGCCTGCCAGTTGTTGCGCACAATGACGTTACGGCCTCTGATTTCAAAGCCGGCAATCAAAGCGGGATCGCACGAGAGCTGGAGGGGCAGCTCGCAGCCCAGCGCCGCCTGGATCGTTTCCCGCAATCTGGCGGCCTGCTTATCGTCAACTGCTACTGCACTGACCACTTCGATCGGTTGGTCTGGCTTCGCCGCCGCAAGACTTTTGCGCGATTCGGTTGGTAGTTTGTCGAGCTCTTCGCTGAGACCATCGAGGAAAACTGAAAAGGCCGCGCTTGCGGGAAGCCTTTCCAGCAGTCGGCGGGCAATCTGGATCGAGATTTCGCTCGCTCGATCGACGACCGCACGCTGCATGGCGGCGCGCTCTCTCTCAATGGCGATCGTCGCATCCTTTCGGTGCCGATCGAGCTCGCTGGACAGTTGTGCAAGCAAGGAAGCTCTCTCTTTTTCTGCGGCGTCGCGAGCGGCGACAATCAGGTGATCTCGCTGCGCATCGAGGCCGACGCGGAGGTTCACAGCCTCGGCACGAAGATCCTCAGCCTCCTTGCGAGCCGCATCCGCATCTGCAAGAAGCTTGGCCACCTCCTCTCGTCGCTTCGCCACGAGATCTGCCACCGGGCGAAAGAAGAACCGGCCGAGGATCCAGATGAGAATGAGGACGTTGACCGTCTGGAGCGCCAACGTCCACCAGTCAATATGCATGAAGCTAGTGGATGAAAGGGTTGGCGAACAGGACGAGCAGCGCGACGACAAGGCAGTAGATCGCCATGGTTTCGATCATGGCAAGACCGACGAAAAGGGTGCGCGAGATCGTGCCCGCTGCCTCGGGCTGTCGGGCAATAGCATCCATTGCGGCGGCAACCGCGCGGCCTTCGCCGAGCGCCGGTCCGACGGCTCCAAAGGAGACCGCCATGGCGGCCGCAAAGATGCTGACAATTTCTATCCAGTTCATGGTCGCTTCCCTTTTTCTAGAGCACGTCCTTCGCTCAACGCGCTGCCGATGAACACCATGGCGAGAACAGTGAAGATGTAGGCCTGCACAGCCCCCGTAAGGAGATCGAGAGCCATCAGTGGAACCGGTACGAGCAGGCCGGCAAGCGACAGCACAATGCCGACGACGAAAACGCCGCTCATCACGTTGCCGAACAGGCGCACGATTAACGAAAACGTCCGTGTGAATGTTTCGACGATGTTCAGAGGAATCATGATGAAGGTCGGCTCGGCGAAGGTCTTGAGGTATCCGACTAGTCCTTGCGCACGGACGCCGAAATACAGGATGGCGAAGAACACAATAAGCCCAAGCGCCGCATCGGTTTCGATATGCGCCGTAGGCGGCTCGACGCCAGGGACCAGCGAGCACCAGTTCGCGGCCAGGATGAAAAGAAAAAGGGTTCCGATCACTGCAACGTAAGGCGCCGGCGTTACGCGCATTGTCCCCCGGATCTGATCTTCGATGGTACCGACAATCATCTCGATGATCGTCTGAAGCCCAGATGGCCTGAGGGAGAGAGACCTGGTGGCGAGCCATCCGCCTAGGCCGAGCAGGGCCATCAGCCCCCAGGTCACGACAACAGGCTCAGTGACCCCGATCGGCCCGGCTGTGAAGACAATTTTTGCGTTCAAGGGCGAACTGATCATCGTCGTGGCTCCAATATCAGCACCGCCCCGGTCCGGGCGACCATCAGACCGAGGGCACTGGCAAGCAGAGGCGCAGCGCCAAACCATTTGGTAACGAACGCCAGCGCCCCGGCCGTGAACGCGAAACGAAGCAGTTGCAATCCGAGAGAAGCCAGCGGCTGGCCGCCAAGGAGACAGCGGACATTCCATCGCAAGGAGACGAAGTGCAGCAGCCCTAGCAAGGCACCTCCAAAGGACCAACCGATCACCTCGGCAACAAATGAAATATGCTCATGCATGACTGCAGCTCATTGTTGATGCATCCATCGCCATGCGGACCAGCAACCGATCACCACGCCAACCAACAATAAGGGCGCGCTCCAAAAGATGCCGGTCCCAAGCCAGCGGTCGATCCAACGCCCGATGAAAAGGCCAATCAGGGTCGGCGCAACGATGATCCATCCAAGCACGCCAATCTGGCCGACGAATCGCATCATCGATGGCTCGCCTTCGCTATGCCACGATGCCCATCGCGCCCGTCGCTCGCGGACCGCCTTGGTCAATCCGTCTGGAGCCTGATCGTCGTTCTGTTGCGAACCGACCATCATGAGCCGCCTCCGATCACGCTGCGCTTGTCCGGACGCAAGTACTGGACGATCTGCCGGATAGCCTTCATCTGCAGTTGCAGGCTCTCAGTCCGCGATGCGCGCTCCATTTCGGTCCGCTTTCGGAATTCCTCGATCACGACCTCCTCGAGGCGATCGAGATCGTCGCTAGCAATCGCTTCGCGGGTTGCGATGGCAACTTCGGCTCCGCCGGTTACCGAAAGAAGCCCCCGACGCACGGCGCAAAAGTGGAGGCGGTTGTCGGTGGCATGCCAACTAACGATGGAAATGTTCAAAGCAGTGAGAAAGTCGGTGTGACCCTCAAGAATTCCAAAGCTGCCGCTGTCGTCCTCGGCGCGAACGCTTGACACGTTCGTTTCGTCGACGACGATTGCGGTCGGTGTGGTGATCAGCAGCCTCATCTTGCCGTCTCCGCCGACTCCGACCGGAGCTCTCTGGCCTTTGCCTCATCAATGGCGCCGATCATATAGAGCGAACTCTCAGCCCATCGATCACAGTCACCGCGAAGGATCGCCCGACAGCCCTTGAGTGTTTCCGACAGCGGGACCGAGCGGCCAGGCACGCCCGTAAACGCCTCGGTAACGGAAAAGGGTTGAGTAAGAAAGCGCTGCAGACGTCGGGCACGTGCGACAGAAAGCCGGTCTTGAGCGCTGAGCTCCTCAATTCCGAGCAGCGAAATGATGTCCTGAAGCTCTCGATAGTGCGCGATTATCTCCCGCACGCCTTCGGCGACCGTGTAATGCTCGTCGCCAACCACAGTCGCATCAAGCAGGATGGAGGAGGAATTCAGGGGATCAACCGCTGGATACATGCCCTCGGCGGCCATCGTTCTCGACAGTACGATCATGCTGTCGAGATGGCTGGAGATCGCGGTTACCGCCGGATCGGTGAAGTCATCGGCCGGAACATAAACGGCTTCGATGGCTGTCACCGAAGCACCCGAGACTGAGGCGATACGTTCGTGCAGCGCAGCGACCTCGGTAGCGAGGGTCGGCTGGTAACCGACGCGCGAGGGCAAGCGCCCGAGCAGACCAGAAACTTCGCTGCCGGCCTGTACGAACCGGAACACGTTGTCCATCAAGAGCAACACGTTCTGGCGCTTCTTGTCTCGAAAATATTCGGCGATTGTGAGTGCGGTTAGTCCGACGCGCCAACGCGCACCCGGCGGCTCATTCATCTGACCATAGACCAGCACGCTGCGATCGAGAACCCCGGATCGTCGCATTTCCGACAAGAGTTCATGCCCCTCGCGGGAGCGCTCGCCAATCCCGGCGAAAACGGAAATGCCTTCGTAGCTTTGCACCATGGCATGGATCAGCTCCATCACCACCACGGTCTTGCCCACGCCGGCACCGCCAAACATCGCGGCTTTGCCACCTTGCGGAAGCGGAGCGAGCAGATCGATGACCTTGATGCCCGTCTCGAAGATCTTTGTAGCCGTACTCCGCTCGCTGAGCGGGGGTGCCGGATTGTGAATTGGCGCGCGCGCCAAATCGTCGGGCAGTGCGGGACCGCTGTCCCTCGCCCGCCCGGTAACATCGAGCAGGCGCCCGAGGATAGGATCGCCGACGGGCACCGTGATCGGTCCGCCGGTTGATCGCACCGCCACGCCACGCCTCAGGCCAGCAGTCGCCTGCAAAGCGACGCCACGCACGGTCGTCTCGTCAAGGTGTGCCTGAACCTCGACGATCAAAATCTCGGGTTGATCCCACGCCACCAATAGCGCGTCGCCAAGCTTCGGAAGCTCGGCGGCCGGGAACTCCACGTCAACTACGGCACCCCGGACCGCGAGTACCTTGCCTGTCCGCTCCATCCAACCCCCCAACGAGGCTTCACGTTTGCAGGGCTTACCGGATATCCCCCCGGCAAAACGGGGCATATACTTTCGGCGAAGGCACTCTCTTTCGTCGGTAACAAACTTCACGTTATTGTGCTTGATCAGTATCAAGCACAACATCAACTTTATCATCTTTCTGAACAAACCCTATTTCAAGAAAATTGGCGTCGGCACATGGATCTCTTCCTCTGAGAGAACCTGCAAGGCGGGTCGGGATTGAAACTTCGTTCCAAAATGACCTGCAACCGCATCCTTACTTTCCATTGAAAATCGCTGCCTTGATTTTCCACCTCCCAAGGATCAGGATGTTTAGGTATGGCGTGGGGAGAGGCGCCATGGACCAGCGTGTCTATATCGCACGACTGAACATCGAGCATTTTCATAAGAGGCTGCTCGCCGAGCAAGACGACGCGACGCGGCAGCGGATCGTGCAACTACTTGCCGAGGAGGAGGCCAAACTGGCGGCACTGACTGACCCGTCTAGTAGAAGTAGGGAAAAGGACAAGTCTTAGGTCGATCGGCACCACTCTCGCCAGTGCGTCGGCTGTAAATTCTCGATCAGCTTGTTTGTCCCGGCGTTGATCCAGCCGCGTAGGATGCGGCGACACGGAAAGACGAGCGTATGTGTGCCCGCACAATCGATGACGGCCAATTCAAGGTCGCGGTCAAATGGTGCGCTTGCTATCGGCTTCCACTCCATATGGACATTGTCGGAAGGAACGATTCGGGGCGCATTGACTTGGATCAGAAACTTTCAACGCCAAGGCTTGATGAGAAATGGTGAGACTCTCCCGGGCGATGTACGTGGGGTCTGGAAGGAAGGTCGATCTTCGCAACGTCGTTGGTCCTCCTGGCTCTGGTTGAATATCATTGAACCCATAATCGTGGTTGCGCTGCATTGAGTGACGCCGTCATGAAGGAAGAAGCAGTCCGCGAGCTCGATCTGCTAGACGACTACTGGCGTGCTGCGAACTATCTCTCGGTCGGTCAGATCTACCTGATGGATAATGCGCTCCTCCGCGAGCCGTTGCGGCCAGAGCACATCAAGCCGCGCCTTCTCGGCCACTGGGGGACAACTCCGGGCCTGAACTTTATCTATGCCCACCTTAATCGCGTCATCCGCGCCAACGACCTGAACGTGATCTATGTCTGTGGGCCTGGCCATGGCGGGCCGGGCATGGTTGCAAACACCTATCTCGAAGGCACCTACAGCGAGATCTATCCTGACATCACGCGGGATGCAGACGGCTTGCGTAAGTTGTTCCGGCAGTTCTCATTTCCTGGCGGCATTCCGAGTCACGCTGCACCGGAGACACCGGGCTCGATTCACGAAGGAGGCGAGCTCGGCTATGCCCTGCTACACGCCTATGGGGCAGCCTTCGACAATCCGGACCTGATCGTGGCCTGTGTTGTCGGCGACGGCGAAGCCGAAACGGGTCCGCTTGCCGCTTCCTGGCATTCAAACAAGTTCCTGAATCCGGCGCATGACGGCGCGGTTCTGCCGATCCTGCATCTCAATGGCTACAAGATCGCAAACCCGACCGTCCTCGGACGGATGCGCGATGATGAACTCTGCAACCTCTTTGTGGGCTACGGGTATGAGCCGCTTTTTGTCGAAGGGGATGAGCCCATGCGGATGCATCGGGCGATGGCCAATGCGTTGGATGTTGCGCTGGCGAGCATTCGTTCCATCCAGGAGCAGGCTCGCGACGGACGTAGCCACTGCGAGCGGCCAAAATGGCCGATGATCGTGCTTCGCAGCCTAAAGGGCTGGACCGGACCGAAGGAAGTCGATGGCCTGAAAGTCGAGGGCTTCTGGCGCGCGCATCAGGTGCCGATCGCAAATGCGCGCGAAAACCTCTCTCACCTGAAGCTGCTCGAGCAGTGGATGCAGAGTTACCGGCCTGGAGAATTGTTTGATGAGGCTGGACAGTTCCTTCCTCAATTGCAGGCGCTTGCTCCCGTGGGAGCACGACGCATGGGCGCCAATCCGCACGCTAATGGCGGATTGTTGAAACGAGAACTCGCCCTGCCGGACTATCGCAAGTTCGCGCTCGACGTCGCTCACCCCGGCGGCACTATCGCCGAAGCCACGCGCGACCTCGGAAAATTCCTGCGGGACGTCGTCGGTCTGAACGCGCAGAAGCGGAATTTCCGGATTATGGGTCCGGACGAAACTGCCTCAAACCGGCTCGACCCAGTCTTCGAGGCCACCGAGCGGGTTTGGATGGAGCGTACTGAACCATACGATGTCCATCTCGCGCAAGATGGCCGGGTCATGGAAGTTCTGAGCGAACATCTATGTCAGGGCTGGCTTGAGGGTTACCTCCTCACGGGGCGGCACGGCTTCTTCTCGTGCTACGAAGCCTTCATCCATATCGTGGACTCGATGTTCAACCAGCACGCAAAATGGCTCAAGGTGTCTCGTACGCTGCCGTGGCGTCGACCGATTGCGTCACTCAACTATCTTCTGACGTCCCATGTCTGGCGGCAGGACCACAACGGCTTTAGTCATCAGGATCCCGGCTTCGTCGACCTCGTCGCCAACAAGAAGGCCGATATCGTTCGGGTCTATTTCCCGCCGGATGCGAACACTTTACTTTGGGTTGCTGACCATTGTCTGCGTACCTACAACCGCATCAACGTCATCGTTGCCGGCAAGCAGCCTTCGTTGCAATGGCTGACCATGCAGGAGGCGACAATCCATTGCGAGGCTGGTATCGGCATCTGGAAGTGGGCGGGCACCGAGACCGAAGGCGCCGAACCGGATGTCGTGATGGCCTGCGCGGGAGACGTTCCAACTCTGGAAACGCTAGCAGCCGTCGATCTCTTGCGTAAATCCCTCCCAGGGCTGAAAATTCGAGTTGTGAATGTCGTCGACCTCATGACGCTTCAGCCGAAGGAGCAGCATCCGCACGGCCTGAGTGATCGCGATTTCGATGGACTGTTTACGCGCGAAAAGCCGGTGATCTTTGCTTATCACGGCTATCCCTATCTGATCCACCGCCTGACGTACAGCCGCGCCAATCATGCGGGAATGCATGTCCGCGGCTTCGCGGAGGAAGGCACAACGACCACACCGTTCGACATGGTCGTCCTGAACGAGCTGGATCGCTATCACCTCGCGATCGAGGTCATCGAACGCGTGCCCAGCCTGGCCAAGACCGCAGCTCACGTCAAACAGGAATTCCGTGATACCTTAATCGAGCATTCGCGGTACGTGCGCGAACACGGTGAGGATATGCCGCAAATTCGGAACTGGACTTGGCCGAACAAGACAGCCTGCTAGCCATCCAAACGCAATGCAGACGAAGCGACCCTCGATACCGAACTATGTGTCTAGCGGTCCGATATCGACGTGCGGGTGACGTGATCGGTAGTGACGACAGCTCGCGTCCATCGACTACCGCGCGGCTCCAACACTTGTTGCTACAGCTCAGATGGCCGTGGCCGCGACTGGGCCACTTTGAATGGTTTGTCGACGATCCCGAGAGCAGGTCATGAACCATCCGCCTTTCGTAGGGATCGCAATCGTATCGGTAACCCACGGCAGGAAGCATCCTATCAGAATTCCGTTACTTGACGTAATCTTGCCCCGGCTTTGTCATCGTTTGACTTGTGTCAATGTCAAAGGCGACCGCGTTAGGCGTTGACCAGCCGATCAAACATAGCAAGGAGGCAATCATGAAGGCTGCAGTTCCCGTTGGCACTGAGCGTGCTACTTCCCGGGCCGACGTCAATCCCTTTGCAATCCTGCAACAGGAAATCGACCGCCTGTTCGATGGTTTCGGTCGCAATTTTCCGGCCTTTGGCGCGACAGGTGCGGCGCTGCCGCGCATGGATGTGAGCGAGACGGACAAGCTGATCGAGGTCACGGCTGAACTACCGGGACTCGAAGCCAAAGATGTCCAGCTCAACCTCGCGGATAATGTGCTTAACATCCGCGGTGAAAAGAAGAGCGAGCGGGAGGAGAAACAGAAGGATTATCACCTGGTCGAGCGTAGCTTCGGCTCTTTCGCGCGCTCGGTACAATTGCCTGACGGCGTCAAGGCCGAAGACGTTACCGCCGAGATCGCCAAGGGTGTGCTTAGGGTGACGGTGAAGAAGCCGGCGCCGAAGCAAAGCAAACAGATCGAGATCAAGACGGCAGCCTAGGGCCACTACGGACGCGTCACTGGAGACGGTGGCGCGCCCCTCATTTTGGGGAGCCACCGATCATGTACGAGTTCCTCCAGGAAACAGTTGTAAACATCATGACCAAAAGGGTCAGGAGCGTCGTGCCGGAAACGACAGTCGGCGAGCTCTACCGGCTCTTCGAGGCCGACGGCTTTGATGCCTTTCCGGTTGTGCAAGACAACGTTCTAGTTGGTATGGTCTCCAAGCTGGACGCCCTCAAGGTTTTCACGCTCGGCCAGGATCAGATCCTGCCGCACTTCACCGATGGAATGGCCAGCACCGTAGGCGCCATCATGTCGAGCGACATCATCGCGGTCGACGCCGAAACCAAGCTGCAGCGCGTCCTCGAACTGATGGTCAGGCATCGCGTCAAGAGCCTGCCCGTCGTGAATGAACGGCGGAATGTCGTCGGCATCATCGCACGCGAAGACATCATGCGGGCAATGGAGCGCTCGACATTGCAACAATATCCTCCGGTCATCCCGTTCGAGCAGGTGTAACTTATCAGCGTTGGGCGCTGGGCTGCGTTGGATGCTGTGAGTTCGATGAAATCACGAGGTAATTTGGAAACGAGGCTTGGTTGCGAACGAGTATCAAGATATCGACGAAAAGCCGACCAGTTCGGCCGTCAGATCTGCAGGGCTTTCGCTCACGAACATTCCCGGCGCCTCGCCAAGGAGGAATTCGTCAGACTGGGGCGCAAGCTCGATCTTCGCAACACCGTTTATCCCGTCAATCTCCTGGCTGGCGCCGACGACGACATCACGACGCCGGAGCAGGTCCTCGATGCCGCCAAATATATCGGCACCCCAAAGGAGCGCGCATCACGCTGCAAACCGTTCCCGGTGGTCAACATGGCGCGCGGACGCTGAGACCGTCCATTGCTGCCTCAGGTTATTGAAACACGGCGTTTCGGCTTGCAGGCGAGACCATTCACATCCGGTGGCTGTCGTTCCAGGTTGCATCGACCGAATACATAAGATCGTGCACCTCCTTAACGCCGGCCGTATTCTCCGCCGCCACCACAGATGCCCGCCGTGAGCTTTCGTCAAAAACCAGTCCATGGAGATGAACTATTCCGTTGCGCACCGTCACTTGCAGACGATCGGGCTTCCAGGACATTGCGCTGATGGAATCGATGATACGATCGCGAATTTGATCATCCTCAACGGTAGGGCGAGGTACGTCTCGGGCCATGCTGGCGACAGCTTGCAGTACGTTGGACCGGGTGACGATACCGACTATGGCCTTGTCATGCACCACTGGCAGGCGATGGATGTTGTGCCTTTCCATCAACCGAACGAGGTCTTCCAGGTTCGTATCTTCCAGGACGGTGACGGGATCGCGTGTCATCACATCCTGCACTCGTCGTCCGTGCTCGTGCACGAAGTCGGCGGCTAATCCAGGAGGGCCGATCAGTATCTGGAGCCAAAAGGGACGCCTGCGTTGAGTGCCGATCTCGCTGCGGCGAAGAAAATCAGATTGGGACACGATACCGACGAGAACGCCGCATTCGTCCACGACCGGCAGGCAACTGACTTGAGAACGCAACATCAGGTTCGCAGCGTCCAGAATGGACATCGTCGGACCGGTCGTAATTACCTCCTTCGTCATGATTTGATGCGCAAGCATCACGTCTTACCTCTCGATTGAGACCGGAAGCTGGTTCTGTTGGTCGACCGGGAAGACGCAGTTTCCTTGCGCGCTCGATGCGGTCGGCAATCTGGAATGCGATTTCCCTTCTTAGAAACTTTTCCAGTTCATCTTCGGCCGCCCCCTAAAATGTTCGCGTGGCGCCCTCGCAATCCCTTTCTGTTCCATCATGATTCCGCTCCTGGAAAGCTGTTACACTACTGTAACAGGGAACCCGGCGCTAGTTTCTGGGTCCTCAATACGCGCCAGCACGCCGGAAACCATGGAATCTGCTTTCATGCTGCCCATCGCGGCCAACTCCGCACCGGTCGTTCCAAGGGTCGAAACTTCCGGTCCTATCGAAGGGAGAAGCCGCCCAAATCAAGCAGCTCGCTTGAACGCGTCACGCGCTTCCTGATTGGCGCGATCAAACGCAGTGCGGGTTTCCGTTAAAACCCCCCATCAGCGCGGACCACGACTGCGCCCCCTCCTGGTCAAAGTGCTTCTGTAGCCTTTCCCCCGTTGCGGCGGCATCCACCTGCATGGGCTTTGCGGCCGCATCGATTTCCGCCTGACGGCGGTAGTGAATTGCTTGGTCTCGCTGTCAACTTTGGCGGCGGCTTCTCGCCACGCCTTCAGTTGAGCCGCGATTCCGTCGCGTCGGAACCGCCGCTTGTAGGGCGCGACCAGTTGAAGAGCGATATCCAGGGCTCACGCAAATCTCTGAGGGATGCTACGAGATCGTCTCGTCAGGCAAATGATGCTCGTGCCAGACCGCGTTGAGAATGCCGCAACCGCATGCAAAACCAACACCCAGGATCCAGGTAAAATACCACATCGATCTTGCTCCCTCTAGTAAAGATGGGCGGAGTTGCCTTCGATCTGCTCTGCGGTCACCGGCCCGCGCATGGTGCGGAAAGCGAATCCGGTATAGACGAGCACAATGGGCAGGAAGGCGAGCGTCGCCAGCAACATGACGAAGAGCGTCAACTGGCTCGACGTCGCATCCCACACGGTGAGGCTCGCCTGCGGCATGATGTCGGACGGCATCAGGAATGGGAACATGCTGACCCCGGCAGTCGAAATGATGCCGAGGATGCCAATCGCGCTGGCGACAAAGGCGAGCCCCGGACGCGCTGCCCTTGTGAGCCACAGCGCGAGTAGCGGGCCTAGGATGCCGAGCGCCGGCGCCAACATGCTCCATTTGTAGGTCCCGTAATTGGCCAGCCATTGCCCACGCACGGTTGTCACCGTCTTCAAGAGTGGATTAGATGGACCGTCCACCACCGCCGCGCCGGCGATCGCGAAGCCCTTGATTCCGAAGGCCACCCAAATGCCGGCGAGGATGAACAAACTGACGGTCGCCAGCGCGCCGATCGGGACGTAAGCAGCAGCTCGCTCCTTCACCGGTCCGTCGGCCTTGTTGGTCAGGTAGATGGCACCATGCGTAGTCAGCATGAGGAGTGAGAGAAGACCGCCCACCAGGCCAAAGGGATTGAGCAGCTCGAACAGTCCGGTGCCCTCATAGAGCACGCGCAGATCGCTGTCGATGCGGAATGGTACGCCCTGCAGGACATTTCCGAACGCAACACCGAACACCAGCGACGGCACCAGCCCGCCGCAAAACAACGCATAATCCCAGAAAGCGCGCCAGCTCGTGTTCTTGATCTTGTTACGAAACTCGAAGCCGACCGGCCGAAGGATCAGCGCGGCCAGAACGAGGAACATCGCGATGTAGAAGCCCGAAAAGGATGCGGCGTAGATCGCCGGAAACGCAGCGAAGATCGCGCCGCCGCCGAGGATAAACCAGACTTGATTGCCATCCCAGACCGGGCCGATGGTGTTGATGGCGATGCGGCGTTCGGTGTCGTTCCTCGCCACGAACGGGAGCAGCGTCGCGACGCCGAGGTCGAAGCCGTCCATGATGGCGAAGCCAATCAGCAACAGGCCAAGGAACAGCCACCAGATGACGCGAAGGAGTTCGTAATCGATCGGGACATGCATAACTGGTCCTCCTCTAGGACGCGGTGGCGAGGCGGGACGATGCTGGTTGCGGAGCGCCCAGCGCCTCGACCGGCCCCATCCGCACGTATTTGCGCATCAGCATCACGTCGATGACGAGCAGTGACGAATAAAACAGGACGAATCCGGAGAGCGTGAACAACACTTGCGCTGTCGATACCGACGAAGAGGCCAGGAAGGTCGGCAGCACGCCGTCGATCGCCCAGGGCTGCCGGCCGTATTCGGCGACGAACCAGCCAAGCTCGGCTGATATCCACGGCAGCGGCAGCGTCCACAGGCACAGCCTGAGGAGCCAGCGGTGCGAGAAGTCGAGCCTGGAGGTGAACCAGAAGACGACCGCGAACAACGCGATGAAATAGAAGCCGAGCGCGACCATGATACGAAAGGCCCAGAACAGTGGCCGCACACCGGGGATCGTATCGGATGCCGCCTTGGCGATCGTCGCATCGTCCGCCGTACGCGGGTCGGCCACGTAACGCTTGAGAAGGAGCGCGTAACCGAGATCCCTGGCGTGCGCCGCGAGATCGGTGCGCGCCGCGGCATCGCTGCGATTTGCCTTGAAGCGCTCGAGCGCGTCATAGGCGATAAGCCCGCTCTTGACGCGCGTCTGTGCCTGCTTCACCAGATCGTCGATGCCGGGCATCGGCGTGCTCAAAGAGCGCGTTGCAATGAGCCCGAGCGCCCAAGGTATCTTGATCTCGTAGCGGTTTTGCTGTGTCGCAGGGTCGGGCAGGGCGAACAGCGTGAAGGGGGCCGGCGCGGGCTCGGTCTTCCACATCGCCTCGATCGCTGCGAGCTTCATTTTCTGGTTTTCGGTGATGGTGTAGCCGCTCTCGTCTCCGAGCACGACTACCGAGAGCGCTGAGGCGAGGCCAAATGCCGAGGCGACGATGATTGAGCGCTTGGCGAAGGCCACATGCCGTCCCCTCAGCAGGTAGTAGGCGCTTATCGATAGCATGAACACCGCGCCGGTCACGTACCCGGCGCTCACCGTGTGCACGAACTTGGACTGCGCCGTAGGGTTGAACAACAGTTCGAAGAACGAGGTGAGCTCCATGCGCATGGTGTCGGGATTGAATTGTGCGCCAACAGGGTTCTGCATCCAGCCGTTGGCGATCAGAATCCACAGCGCCGACAGGCTTGAGCCGATCGCCACTAGCCAAGTGACGGTCAGATGGCCGAGTTTGCTAAGACGGTCCCAGCCGAAGAAGAAGAGCCCAACGAAGGTCGACTCGAGGAAGAAGGCCATCAGGCCCTCGATCGCCAAAGGCGCACCGAAGATGTCGCCAACATAGTGGGAGTAATAGGCCCAGTTCGTCCCAAACTGGAATTCCATCGTGATGCCGGTGGCGACGCCCATGGCAAAGTTAATGCCGAACAGTTTGCCCCAGAATCGTGTCATGTCGCGCCAGATCTCCCGACCGGTCATGACATAGGCGCTCTCCATGATCGCGAGCAGGAACGACAGGCCGAGCGTAAGCGGCACGAACAGGAAGTGATAAAGCGCCGTCGCCGCAAATTGTAGGCGGGAGAGCGTCACCGGATCGAGGTGCTCCATGTCAAGTCTTCCTTTTCATCATGGTGTCGACGACGGGCCAAGCCGGCGAGCGACACCTGCTGTGTCCGCGACTGCGCTGCGGTCCTCGTAGTGCTGAAAAGCTATCATCGCTGTGACCGCAACGAGTTTGATGACAAGAACGGTGACAATCGCACGCGCCAGCATGGTTCGGGGCCGAAGACCGGCATGCACAAACGCGGCAAGCGAGGCAAGCAACGGCCGCGTCGACTCAAAGCGGTTATTCTTTGTGTTCACGGTTCCGTATCCCTTGCGAGGACTGCAAGCTTCCAACTATGGTAACCAGGAAGTTCAAAATTGATATGGCGCAAAACGGCCATACAAACCTTGACCGCTCGTCTTCAAATCAGCTTGATCCACGACCCGGCAGTACGAAACAGCATGTAGACTGCCACGGCAAAGATAATGGAAGCGGCTGTACGGGATCACCGTGTATTGCTTGCTTGCCTGGTAGAAGGCTTGCACCAGGGTAAAGAAGAAGGCGGCAACGATGTACCAGACGTTGATCTGGGTTTCTTGTCCATTCTATTGGTCCTCTCCCGTCGGTCGCTTCGGAACGAGCTGCGGTTTGGGGCGTTGCCATCCTGCCGAACATCCCAACTGCCGAACATCCCAACTGCAAATAGCACATGCGTTTCTTGACGCTGTACGCGTGTAGATTGCCCTCATATAATACTATTGCCGACCCGACATGCTGGAAAGGCCTCCCCGGTTATCGTCGATGAAGATCCGGTTCCCGCAACGAATAGGGCTCGTTCGATTGTCCCTCCTTGCGCTCCTGTTGGGCCTCATGACGGGATTGGGCGCTGCGGTCTTTCGGGCCCTGATTGGTCTCATTCACAACGTCGCATTTCTTGGTTCGTTCACTCGGGATTACGATGCCAGCATCTTTACGGCAGCGAGCCCTTGGGGTGCGTTCGTCGTTCTTGTGCCGGTAATCGGCGGTCTGCTTGTCACCTTTCTCATCACCAAGTTCGCGCCCGAGGCGCGCGGGCACGGCGTGCCAGAGGTCATGGACGCCATCTACTACAGAGAGGGAATGATCCGACCGGTCGTCGCACTCATCAAGTCCCTCGCTTCCGCAGTATCGATAGGCACCGGTGCCGCAGTCGGCCGCGAAGGGCCTATCATCCAGATCGGTTCGGCACTGGGCTCAACACTTGGGCAATTCGTCCACATGGCTCCCTGGCAGCGCATCACGCTGGTTGCTGCGGGAGCCGGAGCAGGTATTGCCGCGACGTTCAACACGCCAATCGGCGGGGTGATGTTTGCGATCGAGCTGATGATGCCGGAATTGAGCGCGCGAACGTTCCTGCCGGTCGCACTTGCAACCGGAGCTGCGACTTTCGTCGGGCGAATATTTTTTGGTGTTTATCCGGCGTTCACGATTCCGACTACGCTTCTCACGTCAACGCAGTCCACCACGCTCGCGGCTCTCCTGCTTTTCGCCGTATTGGGCGCGCTGATTGGGCTTGCCGCCACCGCCTTCGTTCAAGGCTTGAGTGTTGCGGAGGATTTGTTCGAACTCATCCCGAACGCGTACCTGCGCCATTCGATTGGGATGCTCGCGCTCGGCGTTATGCTTTATGCGTTTCTTCTCGCGACGGGCCGCTATTATATTGAAGGCGTAGGTTACGCCACCGTACAGGACATACTAGGCGGTCATCTTGGGTTGCCTGGATTGCTGCTGTTGCTGGCGGTCGCAAAGCTCTGTGCGACCTTGTTGAGCCTCGGCTCTGGCGCATCGGGAGGGGTTTTTTCTCCATCGTTGTTTATGGGGGCCACAGTCGGCGGCGCGATTGGAGCTTTCGTCACCGCTGTTCATCCGATAGTCGGCTTCGATGTCACGAATGCCGCTATTGTCGGGATGGCGGCCATGGTCGGCGGCGGCACGGGCGCCGCCATGACTGCGGTTACCATGATATTCGAAATGACCCGCGACTACGATCTGGTGATGCCAAGCATCATCGCAGTTGCACTTGCCATCGGCGTCAGACGTGTCCTATCGCAGGAAAATATCTACACCATCAAACTGGTCGGCCGAGGGCATGGTGTGCCTAAGGCGATGCACGCCAACATGTTCCTGATCCGGTCGGCCGCCGACGTGATGGAAAAAGATATCATTGTCGCACCTGCCGACACGGAGTTTGACGAGTTTCTCCGAAAGCACGCGGGCGAAAGTGGACTGAAGCATGTCATTGTGGCGCGCAACAATCGCATTGCCGGCGTTGTGCGCGTCAATATCAGCCTTCGGCGCGGCCTCGACGCAGTCCATACAGGTGTGAAGCTCGGAGACGTGGCGCAGCGCAATTTTACCGTGGCACGGGAGAGCGACGTGATTTTCAACGTCGTACATCGAATGTCGAGACACGAAGCGATCATGGCGGTGGTATCGAAGACGGGCGGAAACTGGAGACCCTCTGAGATCGTCGGCGTTATATCAAAGGAGCATATCGCCGATTCCGTTTCCGAAAGCATAAGGCCCTTTGGAGACCGATCTTAGGTGGGGACCGTTCCCGTCTGGGGTCGCCGGCTGTCGGCCGCCACCGGGCCCGTGAGAGGTACATTTCGACCTGGTCAGTCCGAGGATGCCTAGATCGTAGTAAGCGTGAGGGTATGGCTGGACGATCCTCGAACCAGCGCGCTCGGTCGGTTTCGATCCGGGGAATCGAAAGTCGCGACCTGGTGGCTCGAATTGAGCCGGAGCTCGACATGGCTCAACCCATCACCGGAGAATTTAGCTATGTCAGCCGGCAAAGAGAACGCGACGAGAGTGGGTTGGCTATCGGTTCTGTGGCAAGCCTTTTTGAAGCACCGCTACGACCTGGCGCTCGGAATGGAACGAGTTGGGCTCATATCGCTATGGTTCCCGAAATTCGTCGCGGTTCTCGTGCTCGTGCTGGCGGCAATTTCCGCCGCAGGTATCACCCGTATAAGAATAGACGATTCACTGAGCCAGCTGTTTCATTCGGATACTCCTGAATTCAGGTTGTACGAGCAGGAGACGCGGCGATTTCCGTCCAGCGAATTCGACGTGCTAGTCGTCGTCGAGGGCAAGACCTTGCTGGAGCGTGCTTCGATCGAGAAGCTACGCAACCTTGTCACCGATCTACAGTTGATTGACGGGACGCGTGGTATCATATCGCTTTTTTCGGCTCGCGAGCCTCCTGTAGACGATAAGCTTCCTGAGCCCTTGGTTCCCGACCAACTACCGCAAGGAGCTGCTTACCAGCAACTCGTTCAGCGTATCACTTCCAACGAGATCATCCGCGGCAAGCTGCTTTCGACCGACGGCGATCTAACTCTGATCGTGCTAGCGCTCGATCCAGAATCGGTACAGAGCGCGAAACTGGCTCGCATCGTTGGCCAGATCAGGCAAGCGGCTCACGACGACCTCGCCGGAGCGAAGCTCACGACGAACATGACCGGTGTCCCGGTCATGCAGCTGGAGATCCGCAACGCGCTGGAGCGTGATCGGGTGATCTACAATGCCGCAGGGTTTGCAGCCGGATGCTTGATTGCGATGGCGTTCTTCCGCCGGGCGTCACTCATGCTGGTTGCCGCCGGACCGCCGTTGACCGCGATACTGCTTGGGCTCGGAACGCTGGGATGGCTCGATTTTCGTCTCAACCTGTTCCTGAACGTGATGACGCCCTTGATCATGGTGATCAGCTTTTCCGACAGCATGCAACTCACGTTCGCCGCGCGTGACCGTTTGATCGTAGGTGCGGATCGTCGCACGGCGTTTCGCGATGCCATCTTGGTCGTCGGGCCGGCCTGCGTCCTGACCCATGGCACCGCCGCGGTGTCGTTCATTGCGTTACAATTCTCTCAATCCGACCTGATCCGCAGCTTCGGTCAGGCGGGCCTGATCTCGACGGTCGTTGCCCTGCTGACGGTCCTCACGCTCGTGCCTTTGTTCGGCATCCTGCTCGTAAGGCATGAGGACAGGTTGGCAGTCATTGCCCGCCGATCGGACCGGGCGGTGGAGTTTCTCCGCACATTTTGCAATTGGATAGCCGGCCGCATGGTCAGCCATCCCGCGATTTACAGTCTTGTCGGGCTTCTGCTCGTGGGTAGCCTCGGCGCTGCCTACCTGCAATTGCAGCCGCGCTATCGCCTGGCAGACGAGGTTCCCGATCGGGAGCAGGCGGTATCAGCAAGCGGACAGCTCGACGTCGAACTCACGGGTGCCAATCCCATCAACGTCATGATCCAGCTCCCTGCTGGTGTATCGCTCTATGCGCCGGAATCGTTGCGGGTAATCGCGGATGTCCACCACGTGATGGAAAGCCAGCCCGGGATTGGCAACGTCTGGTCGCTGGAGACCCTGCAGCGCTGGCTTTCCGAGAGGGCCGGGAAAGGTGATGTCGCGACATTGCAGCAGTATGTTGACATCCTTCCGCAATATCTCGTGCGGCGCTTCATCTCGGCCGATCAGCACGCCGTCATCGTGGCCGGCCGCGTTCCCGATCTGGACGCGAGCAAGATACGCCCGATCGTTCACTCGCTCGACCAGGCGCTGCAGCCGATACGAGCTAAAAATCCCGGTTTTGAGATCTCGGTTACCAGTCTTTCCGCGATCGCAGCTCGAAACAGCGCACTCATGATCGAAAAGCTCAACCGCGGATTGACCGTCGAGGTGCTGTTCGTGGCGGCCTTTATCGGGGCGGCGTTTCGCTCGTGGCGGGTCATGGTTGCCTGCGTACTGCAGGCGATATTCCCAATCGTAGCAGCGGGAGCGCTGTTGTGGCTGCTCGGTGACGGGCTGCAATTCGCAAGCGTAGTCGCGCTGACCGTCTCCTTCGGCCTTGGGATGAGCGCGACGATCCATTTCCTGAACAGACTGAGGCTCGAGGATCATCCTGGCCAAACCATCGATGTTGCGGTGCGCCGCGCGACCGTCCTGATGGGGCCGGCCCTCATATTGACGTCAATGGTTCTGTCTTGCGGGCTGGTCGTCACTGTGTTCTCGAACCTGCCGGAACTGCGGTTGTTCGGATGGCTGGCGACACTTGCCATGATTCTAGCCCTTGTCGCCGATCTCACGATCCTTCGTCCCGTGATCACCTTGCTGCGTTCAAGGGCAGTATGACAGGGTTAGGCAAGGCAAGGCGCGAGCGGCCGACTGTCGCGCGATCAACGCCTCTTACGGCCTAGGTGCTCGTGATCTCGACGAGATGTAGGACGATTCCGAATGCCGTCATGCCAAAGGCAACAGCAGCCATCGGCAGGAGGATCTCTACGACAGCTTGAGAACCTCTCAGCCGTCCGGTCCATGTATCGAAATTGCGCGACTTCCATTCGTGGTACGATGGCCGTCCTTGATGTCCTTCGGTGCCGCGGACGCGCGAGAGGAGGAACTGAAACCCCACGACGAGAAGGATGAAGCCGCCAGCGATGGCCAACAGATAGTCCGTCGAGCCGACGCCGGAGAAGAATATCCACACTGAGAGCACCAGCCAAAGCGAAAGTCCAGCAAGGACCCAGTAGACACGGGGGTGCAGCAAGCTTGTTGATCCGTACGTCGGTTGCGGACCCGTACTCTTGTCGTGCTCAATCTGATTCATGTTTCAACTCCCTGAGCTTGGTGGGCTGCAACGATGCAGACCACCCGTTTGATGCCCGCCGCAACGCCGCGAGAGTGCGGCAACAGCGGCGGGCGATCGCGCCAGGCCTATCCAATCGGCATGGCAACGAAATGTGTATTGTCGGCGGTCTTCACGCGCATCAGGACATCGTGCTTTCCGTCGGACTTCGCCTCTGACAAGGCTTTCCGAAGATCGGAGGCCGAGGTGACGCTCTTGCCCCCCACGTCGAGAATCAAGTCGCCTGATTGCAGCCCGTGCTCGGCCGCAGGCCCGTCGGGATCGATGGCGGTAACGACGACGCCCTTGCTGCCAGCACCGGCGACGTCGCCTGCCGGAGCAACCGACAGCCCGAGATGAGGCACGCCGCGGGCCGAACCATTCTCCGGCTCACTCGCATTGGCCTGTTTCGAAGTCTGGCTCGGCATCGTAGCCAGCGTGACCGTGAGTGACTTCGCTTCACCCTTGCGCAGAACGTCCAACTTGACGGAGCTGTCCGGGGCCATCATCGAGATTTCGCGCGCCAGGGCGCCCGAATCCTTAATTGCATTTCCATTGACGGCCGTGATCACGTCGCCAGGCAAGAGCCCTGCCTTTGCGGCAGGCGTATCTGGCTCTGCCTCGTCGACAAGCGCGCCCTCCGCCTTCTTCATCCCGAGGCTCTGGGCGATGCCCGATGTGACCGGTTGAACCTGCACGCCGAGCCAGGCACGCGTGACCTTGCCATGATCCTTGAGCTGGGCGACGACCATCTTCACGGTCGAAGCCGGGACATCGAAGCCGATTCCGACCGATCCGCCAGACGGCGAGAAGATCGCGGTGTTAACGCCAATGACTTTGCCTTCGGTATCGAAGGTCGGACCGCCGGAATTGCCCTTGTTGATCGGGGCATCGATCTGGATGTAGTTGTCATAGGGGCTGGAGCTGATCTGGCGTCCTTCCGCCGAAATAATACCGGCGGTCACGGTGCCGCCGAGGCCGTAAGGGTTGCCGACCGCGACCACCCAGTCGCCGATTCGCGGCGTTTTGCTCTCGACGTTGACGTAGGAAAAATCCTTCTTGCCGTCGACCTTGATCAGCGCAAGATCGGTCTTCGGATCGGTGCCAATCACCTTGGCGGTGTACATCGTGCCGTCATCCGTCGTCACCTGAACTGACTTTGCGTGGTCGACTACGTGGTTGTTCGTGACCGCATATCCGTCGGAAGAAATGAAGAATCCGGAGCCGACACCCGTGATGGTCTGATGACGCTGGAGCTTGCCGTTGTCGAAACGATATTGACGGAAAAATTTCTCGAATGGCGTGCCTTCCATAAAGGGTGGCATGTTCTCCATATTCGGCTCGATCATGTTGCTATCACTGTTCTCGTCCACGCGAACGCGAACGGAGATTACAGCGGGCTTCACCTTGGCAACAAGGTCGGCGAAACCAGCGGGTCCTTCAGTTTGCGATATCGGCGTAGTCGCGGAGGCGCGCTCTGCGAATCCATAACCTAACGGCGCGGCCAGGACCATCGCAGAGCCGACGAACGCGACGGAGGCGAGCAGGCTCAGGCGACGCGCCGACCAGGTTTTGCACGGAGGTCGATGATTGATTTCGGTCATATTGCATCTCCAAACTAGTGCGGACGTTGATCAGTTGAGTATGAAGCTGCCGCATTACGTTGTCCTGTCGGGAGAATTAATTGTGCCTGTCGCGCAAGTGAATTCGTGTTAAGGTGTGTTGTCCGCATGCATGCAACGCATGTCGCGACCAAAGTATGAAATGCATGAATCGATCGCTTTGGCGTCGCGTGCGTTGTCAAACAAACCTAACAAATGACGCAGGCCAGTTTTGTCGACTTCTGCGACCCGACGAGACTTTCTCTACATAGCCACCGGCGCTTTCGCCAGCATAGGTGCGGCTGCGGCGCTTGTGCCGATGATCGCTCAGATGGAGCCCGACGCGGCGACGCTAGCGGCCGGTGGGCCGGTTGAGTTCGATGCAAGCACGCTCAAGCCCGGTCAGCAGGTGGTCGTACGTTGGCGGTCGCGTCCAGTATTCATCATCAATCGCCCACCCCAGGCGCTCAAGGAATTGCAGGACCCAGGCCTGATCGCGCGTCTGTCGGACCCGCAGTCCGGAGAGCCGCAACAACCGCCCTACGCGATGAACTGGCACCGTTCGATCGATCCCAAATTGGGGGTCATGGTTGGTATTTGCACCCACCTGGGCTGCATTCCGTTGTTCTACCCCCAACCAAGTGCGCAAGTGCCGACGGCCAACTGGGAAGGCGGATATTTCTGCCCCTGCCACGGATCGAAGTACGATCTTGCTGGACGCGTCTTCGCTGGCGTGCCCGCGCCATACAATCTTCCAGTGCCGCCCTATCGACTGATCAACAACACGATTCGGATCGGCGAAAATCCGCCCGAGGCAGCGAACTGGGACTTTGAATCGATCAAGCAGATTTGAGCGAACTCCACCATCCAACCCACTCATACGCTCGCCTCTCGTCGAGAGGCGGATTCAATCCGGACAGTCGCCAGACTAAGCTCTATGGCGCTATCTTCGTCTCATCTCTCGCTCGTGAGCCTCCAAGAACGCACTTAGCGCTTGGTTGCCGCCATCGTCAGCGGCTGCCTCAGTTTGATAGCCTCCCGCACCTAGCTTGACTCCCATGGGGCTGCTGCGCCGTCTTATCTCCCAACGCCAGGGGCACGGACCGCAGCCGGTATCGATCGTTACGATGTAGTAATCCGGCTCCGCTGCCATTTTGGTATCAACCGGCTGCTTTTCGTCGCCTCCGCCAACATCTAGATCGGCGCTGCGCTGAGATAAATCCGCAAAAAGCCGTATAGGTCATTACCGCTTTCTCAGAAGAGAGGGGAGAAACGCAGCGTCGCCGCATGAGACCGTCCTGCGTCGAGTGGTCGATTTATCGAAGTGCATCGACGCATCTGAAACGTAGCTTCGGAGCCCAAGCACAAGACATGTTCGCGCTTATTAGCAGTGCGACAGCGCAAGGGCGGCAACCTTACGTAGATGTAACGCCTTCGGAAGACCTCCGCCGACCGTTAGCGCGTTGTCGAATTGGAAACTTCACACCGCCTGCACCTACGAGCAACACAATGCAAAACGACGACGACGTCCTCAGTAAGGTTCCCGAGGTCACACTCGGATTCTGGGTCATAAAAATCCTCGCCACGACGCTGGGCGAGACGGGCGGAGACGCGGTGACGATGACTTGGCTGCACGCCGATCAAAACGCTCACAATGGGGGCTATTTGATCGGAACTGCTATGTTTCTTGCCGTTTTTGTGGCGGCGGTGATCGCTCAGATCTCGACACGACGGTTCAATACCTGGATTTACTGGCTAGCCATCGTGGCCTCTACGACAGTTGGGACAGCCATGGCCGACTTTTTCGATCGATCTCTGGGTATCGGCTACACGGGGGGCTCGTCTATCTTGCTGGCGTGCGTCTTATGCTCTCTCACGGTCTGGTACTTCACTCTCGGTTCGATAAGTGTTCAGACGGTTGCAACGCCGAAGGTGGAAATCTTCTACTGGGTCACGATCACCTTTTCGCAGACGCTGGGCACTGCGCTTGGAGATTGGATCGCAGACAGCACCGGATTGGGTTATGATGTCGGTGCCGCAGTGTTTTGTGCGGGGCTTGTCTTGCTGGCCGCTTTGTATCGCTGGACTACGATCTCGCGCGTTTTTCTGTTCTGGGCGGCTTTCATATTGACGCGGCCGCTCGGCGCGACGGTGGGAGACTTTCTTGACAAGCCGACAATCCATGGCGGCCTAGCTTTCAGTCGTCCTTTGGCGTCAGGGGTGATCCTCGCGTTCATAGTTGTACTTGTTCTCGTATTACCGCAAAGGCCAGGGCGACACCCTGGACCATCCGGCACGGCAACACAGCTTCCCTGACTCTTGGAGGCAGTCAACGGTTTCTACGACGACTAGGTCGGCACGGCGAGCCGCCTCTACGGGGAAGTAGAGCGCCCGATTGTGCGTACACGACCTAGCTTACGTCGTGGCAGTTGGGCCCTACGCGGCGGCCCCGAGCGTGGGGGACGCCGGGGCCACCCAACCTCACGGGAGGCTGGCTCTCGGCTGGGCTGTGGGGGCTGTCCGAAAGCAAAGACTCGACGCAGATCGGCTGCACCGGTTCCAAACAACGGTCTCAACCTTTGGTATCGCGCCGCTCGGGGGGGCGACCGACGAAATGACCGATCGCAGGACATGTTCGTGGAAAGACTGCGGCACCGATTGCCCTACTTGGCCGCCGCTGGGGGGGTCGAATCGGCCGCCGACTGGGTTGCGCGCGACCTTGCTGCTGTTTGGCGCGAGTCCGAGGTGCTTTTGTCCTCGTCGGCCATGGCCTTTTTGAATGCCTTGATGCCACTCGCAAGGTCACCCATGAGCTCGGAGACCTTGCCTCTGCCAAAGAGCAGGAACACGATCAGGATAACAATGATCCAGTGCCAGATACTATCGGCGCCCATTGCGAGCTCCTAAAACCTGTAGTCGACATCTAGTGATGCAGGAAGCCGCGGCCCGCTTCGGAGGACTGCGACGAGCCGGGGCTTCTGCGAGGAGCGAGTTCTCGGTCTGCCGCGGGAGGAGGACGCATCAGTGAGATTGCTTCCCGTTCTCCATAGTTGTGTTGCGGCGGTTTCGATCGCAAGCCTGATGACATATGAAAATTGGTACGCCAACAGACCAGACGCGATTTTTCACAACGCCAACCAGCGAAGTGCGAGCACGCTGTTGGAGAAAGCTGTCGAGAAAGTAATTTGAAACGAATGAATCTTAGGACCACATAAGTCTCAAGATGAACTCTGTTTCCGACAAGTGCGCGCTGTTCATTGACGGACCCAATCTTTCAGCCACTGCGCGAGCACTTGGATTTGACATAGACTTCAGGCGCCTGCTCCGTGAATTCCACGGTTATGGCAGGCTGCTGCGGGCCACATACTACGCGCCAATAGTCGAAGGCCAGAAAAATCCTTTGATCACTTGGCTGGCTCACAACGGGTACACGGTTGTGACTAAGGTGACAAAGGAGTTCGTCGACGTCAGTGGCCGCCGAAAGGTCAAAGCAAGCGTAGATGTTGAGCTTGCGGTCGACGCTATGGATCTCGCCGGCAGCATCGATCACATGGTTCTGTTCTCCGGCGACGGCGGGCTGCGTTCCCTGGTAGACGCGGTGCAGCGTCGTGGTGTGCGCGTGACTGTCGTCTCAACCATCGCCAGCCAACCACCGATGATCGCCGCTGAATTGCGCCGGCAGGCTGACGTCTTTGTTGATCTCCGGCAGCTACGCCCGAGGATCAGCCGCGATCCGTCCTGACGACCAGAGTGACGCAAGCCGCGGAGCTCACGTCGCGCTGCTTCCCGGCGCACATGTCTCTGCGAGAAAAAAGCACAATTTGGATTGTTGAATTCGCCTCGGTTAGACATGTCGCTTGGCTCAAAGCCTAGTCGCGGCACGTTGTCTCAGGTGCCTGCCAAAACGGTTCTCTGCCTCCGAGCAAGCTGCCTCAATGCACAGCAACTGGTTGCTTTGTATCCGACGCCGGCCGCCGAATGAGCAATAGCACGACCGGGACGAAAAACGCAGCGAACAACGCCCAACCGTAGAACACATCGATGTAGGCCATGAGCCCCGCCTGAGAAGTCACAAGTGCTCCAAAATAGTGGATCGCCGTTGTCCTTGCCTCGCTTGGCGGTCCACTCGCGGCAAAATGGTGGCTGGCCTGTCTTAACGCAGACTGAAAGGCAAGCGAGGTCGGATATAGATGCGAAACGAGGCGCACTTGGTGAAACTGCGCCCGACGCAACAGCTCGATATTGGCAAGAGATACGCCCATGCTTCCGCCCAGATTGCGTGCGACATTGATGAGCGCCGAACCCTGGTTTGTCTCGGCCGGAGGAAGTTCGCTATAGGCAATCATATTGATTGGAAGAAAGAGGAACGGCAGACCTACAGTCTGCAAGATTCGTATCGTAGCAAAAAAGCTGAAGCTTGCGTCGGGCGGCAGGGATGTCGAGTACCACATCGCCGCACCGACTGTGGCAAATCCAAATGCCATCCAGTATTTTGGCTGCATTAGGCCGGTCACCTGGCCGGCTATTGGCATCGAGCACAGCATCACCAGGCCTCCCGGCATCATGGCAAGACCTGAGAGCTCAGCGGTGTAGGCGAAATTGGTTTGCATCAGTTGCGGCGTGATCTGGTTGGAGCCGAAGAGAATCGCCCCGACCGCCAGCATGACAAGGAAGGCAAGACCGAACTGCCGCTGACCCAGCAGGCGGATATTAATTACAGGATCGATCCGGATCATTTCCCAGGGCACAAGCAGTATGAACGAGCAGGCGGCGACGGCAGCGCAGAAGACGATGGTCGTCGAGCCGAACCAATCGTCGATTTGTCCGCGGTCGAGGACGATCTCGAGGCAGCCGAAAGCGATCGTGATGAGTGCGATGCCCAGCCAGTCGATGCGCAAACCGCCGGCCAATCGCTCGCGACGCTCATGTCGCAGTACCTCGGGCTCTGTTACGAGCCAGTAAACCAGGACAAGCGATATGATGCCGATCGGCACGTTGATGAAGAATATCCAGTGCCAGGAATAGTTGTCGGTGATCCAGCCACCAAGGGTGGGGCCAACGGTCGGCGCCACGATGACGGCGATGCCGTATAGCGCAAACGCTTGCGGGCGCTTTTCTGGCGGAAACGTGTCCGCGAGCATGGCCTGTTCGCTCGTCGGCATTCCGCCGCCTGCGAGCCCCTGCAGGATACGAAACAGGATCAACGCGCCGAGACTGGATGCGAGGCCGCAGAGCAGGGACGCGAGGGTGAACAATGCGACGCACAGCATGTAGAATCGCTTGCGACCGATGACATTCGAGAGCCAGCCGCTCACGGGTAGAATGACGGCATTTGCGACCAGATAGGTCGTGATGATCCAGGTGCTTTCGTCCAGGCTGATTGAGAGGCTGCCTGCGATATAGCGCAGCGAAACGTTGGCAATAGCCGTGTCCAGCACCACCATGAACGTCGCGATAGAGACGACAACGGCGATGAGCCAGGGGCTGCGATTGCCGGCAGCCGAGCGGCTCTCAGGAACATTGCCAGCATGCTGACCGTTCATCTTACCCTGACCCTCGGCACGACGGACATGCCGGGGCCAAGAAGCACATCGGGCGGCTTGTCGAAGACGATCTTGACTGGTACGCGCTGGACAATCTTGACATAGTTGCCGGTCGCGTTCTCGGGCGGCAGCAAACTGAATGCGGTGCCGCTGCCGGGCTGCACGGTGTCAACATGACCCTTGAAGGTGCGTCCAGGATAAGCGTCAATTTGGATATCGACCGGCGCTCCGGGGTGCAGATAGTGCAGCGCGGTCTCCTTGAAGTTGGCAGTAACCCAGACCTGTCGTGGTACGAACATCAGAAGAGGTTGTCCGACCGCAGCGTATTCGCCCGAGCCGGCGGTAAGCCGAGCCACTCGGCCAGCTGCCGGCGCCTCGATCACCGTCCGGGACAGGTCGATGTTGGCCTGTTTGAGTGAGACCTCTCCTTGCTCCAATTCAGCGTCGGCCTGCTTTCGTTGCGCCTGCAAGACCGGCAGTTGTTTTTTCATGGCGACGGCGTTTGCTTCAGCCGCAGCAAATGCAGCCTGAGCTTGAAGCAGGTTGGAAGCGTATTGTTGGGCCTGTTCGACCGTTACGGCTCCGGTCTTGACAAGGCGTCGATATCTTTGGTCTTCCTGCTCGGCGAAAGTGAGGGCAGCCTGCGATTGCGCGGCCTGTTTATCCGCCTGATCGACACGTGCGTCCTCGGCGACGAGCTCGGCGTCGGCATGGGCGACGTTTGCTTTATACTGATCAATCTGGGCTTTGGCTCTATCGGCCTGTTCTTTGAAGTCGCGATTGTCAAGACGAACCAGAACTGATCCCGCTGCCACGAGTTCGTTGTCCGTCACGGGGACATCGACTATGGCAGCGTTTAGCTGCGAGCTGATCGGGATAGCACGGTCATCGATAAAGGCATCGTCAGTCGACACATAACTTCCGACGGTCATCTGCCAGACCGCGAGCGCAAAAACCGCCGCGATCAAAAGGCCGGCTACCGCGAAGGTCAGCAGTCGATGGTTGCGAAGAGCATCGGTCCAGCGGGGGCGCCTGTCGTCCGAGGAAGGCAATTCCTCATCAGCTTTCCGGTAAACGATGGGCTGGGCAATCTTTTCCATGGCGACTCAATGTCCTCGGCCACCGCCGCATGCGCTTGCGAGATCTTTTGGCGTAGGATCTGGTCGGGTCAGCGCGCGGAGAAGTTCAACAGATAGCGCGCCTCCAAACCTGGAATCAGACAGGCTGTAGACAGCCCATGAGAGGGGCCGTTGCTTGGTTCTGGCCACGCATCATCTTTGGATGACATTAAACGTTGCGACTCAATAGGAAATGGCGTGGCTGAATTACAGTTTCCTTTCCGGAGCATTAACTTGTCCTGGCCAAGAAATGAATTTTAGCGCGACGCCGATGAAGACCCGCACCCAAACGAGACTGTGAAGAATGAGACCAGAAGCACTTCCGACGGAATATGCACAAAGCTTAATGGAACATTTGTGGTCTCCCGGAAGTTTTACTTTTGATCTCCAATCCATCGAGCTTTCGATCGTCGACCGGGCAGTCGACCAACCGAAAACGGTTGGCCCGCCGATAGCGGCCAGTTTGCGATTGGTTGCTCTGCGAACGACTGGGCACGGAGGCCTTTCAACATGTCAGTTCAATCTTACTTATCGACGCGGCGCCGGGAGGCGGTGCTCGACCTTTACAATATCCTCCTCGCGGCCTTTCTATTCACTACGCCGTGGCTCTTCGCCTACGCGAACGAGGTCGTGAGGTGGGATATGTGGATTGTGGGTGCCGCCATCATGGCGGTCGCGCTGCTTGCGATCGTTGCATATGCCGCTTGGGAAGAGTGGGTGAATACAATGCTGGGTGTTTGGCTGATTGTGTCGCCCTGGTTGCTAGGCTTTGCTCACACGCGAGCAATGCACTTCTCGATCGGTATAGGCCTGGCGGTGATATTGATGGCGCTTATCGAACTCATGCTGGGCTACAATCCGCCTCGCGAAAACTTCCATCACCCTGAGAGCTGATTGCGATGCCGCTATTTGACAGTCGCGAGCATTGAGGATCAGATGGGCGGGCAGATGCGGTTCTAGCCGCAGCTCAACCAAGTGGAGCCGACATGCGCGCCATCCCGATCGCCGCCTCGATCTTCCTGGCGTTGTTTGGTTACGGGGCGGCGCACGACCAGAAAACTCCAGCGGCAAGTGTTATCGTAGCTCCGAAGACGGGCTATTTTACCTCACAGCTGATAGGTGCGGAGGTCTACAACAGCCAGAACAAGGACTTGGCTCGCGTTGCAGACATATCCGTCGGCACGGATGGGCAAATTCAAGCATTTGTTCTTAAAGTCAGTGAATATGAGGGGCTGGTTGCCCACTTCGTCGCTATCAAGCCTTCCGCCCTCACCTTTGAATCGTCGATAGACGACGGCCTGATCCGGGCGCATATGAGTGCGACTGAAGATCAACTCCGGGCGGCGCCGGAATACCGATACACCGGGACCGGAATGTCTTGCCTGAAATTTTAGCGGCATTGATCGAAGTCAGCGCGTCGCAAATGAGAGTTTTACTTGGCCGAGACGAAACGAGCGGGGGAGGCTCGTGAACCAGAAACGCATATTGGTGACGCTGTAGAGATCGTTCTGCTTCAGTGAGTTGATCAGCATCCGGCGCGATTCAGACCGCGTGCGCACTCTCGTCTCTGGAAAGCGCAATGTGAACTTGCTTTGCCATTCTAGCGTTTAAACATGCGCGCGCGAATTTCAACTTAAGGCGCCAGCATCAATGACTGATTTCCTGCGCGCCTATGCACTTCACGCAGAGCGGTGTCGGTAGCCTCTCTGGCTTCCTGGACATTCGCCTAAGGTTGCAAAACACGTGTGACCCTCGGGAGGAACAGCTCGCGCGCGAACCCGTTTTATCAATAGGTACCATGATGACTCGAATTGAAGATTACGCGCTCATTGGTGATTGCGAAACCGCTGCCCTTGTTGGACGAGACGGATCGATCGATTGGCTTTGTTTGCCTCGCTTCGATTCCGATAGCTGTTTCTCTAGGCTGCTCGGGGGTAGCAAGAACGGCCGTTGGCTGTTGGCGCCGAAGTCTGCCACTTGCTCCGTCACGCGCCGGTACCTTCCGGGCTCTTTGATCCTCGAGACGACGTTTTCCGTCGGAGGTGCAAGCGCTCGCGTCACCGATTTCATGGCGTTAAAGGAGGGTAATTCGACGCTCATCAGGATCGCCGAAGGAAT
>Ga0209677_100307_pt1 | contig 32029 bp, 29 predicted proteins | sample AraplaCvi_mCL_r2_2_FD_184285 | JGI IMG/M metagenome (GOLD analysis project Ga0209677, IMG submission 184285) | Arabidopsis root microbial communities from North Carolina, USA - plate scrape CL_Cvi_mCL_r2 (SPAdes) (version 2) | ecosystem: Host-associated > Plants > Roots > Endosphere | place: USA... | reverse complement strand
GCGCGCTGATCGGCGGCCTCCATCTGTCGATCAGCGATCCGGCCGGGGCGGCGGCTGCGGTGGTGAGCCGCATGGATGACGGCTCGCGTGAGCTCGAGCTCGAACGGCTCAAGGCCGTGCTGGCCGACAACATTCTCACGCCGGAAGTCCGCCGCAACGGCATCGGCGCCATCGATCCCTTGCGCATGGAGCGCGCCATCGACCAGATCGCGGAAGACCATAAATTCCGCAAACGCCCCGGTGCCGCCGATATTTTCGACGACAGCTTTCTGCCGCCGGTCGACGGGCGCCTGATCAATTGAGCTCATAGGCCGAGCTCGATAAATGCCGCTGTCACCAGGCACTCTTCCAGAGCTAAATTGCAGCGCCATCTTCACCGCTTCCCGACGATACGAGACTGCCGCCCATGTCCCTGCTCCGCCTCTACGCCCGCGTCCTGCAGCTGCTCGGCAAGGAAGCGCGGCTCGGCTGGATCCTGGCGATCGCCAATCTCGCACTCGCCGGCGCCCAATTCGCCGAGCCCGTGCTGTTCGGCCGGATCGTCGACGCATTGTCGGGGCGCAGCACGGGCGGCTCCGCGTGGCCGCTGCTCGCCGCGTGGGCCGCGTTCGGCCTGTTCACGATCGTGGCCGGCGCGGCGGTCGCGCTGCATGCCGACCGGCTTGCCCACCGCCAGCGCCAGGCGGTGCTGACCGGCTATTTCGAGCACATCCTGCAGCTTCCGCTGACCTTCCACTCCGGCACCCATTCGGGTCGGCTGATGAAGGTGATGCTGAACGGTACCGACGCGCTGTGGCGGCTGTGGCTGTCGTTCTTCCGCGAGCATTTCGCCGCGATCATGTCGGTCGTGGTGCTACTGCCGCTGTCGCTCTATTTGAACTGGCGGCTCGCGGTCCTGCTGTTCGTGCTCTGTGTCGTGTTCACGGTGCTGACCACGCTCGTGGTGCGCAAGACCTACGGCATGCAGAGCGAGGTCGAGGAGCACTACAGCAATCTTTCGGCACGCGCTTCCGACGCGCTTGGCAATGTCGCGCTGGTGCAGAGCTTCGTGCGCATCGACGCCGAGGTACAGAGCCTGCGCTCCGTCTCCACGCAGCTGTTGTCGGTGCAGATGCCCGTGCTCGGCTGGTGGGCGCTGGTCACCGTGATCACCCGCGCCTCCACCACCATCACCGTGCTCGCGATCTTCACCGTCGGCATCGCGCTGCATGATTCAGGCCTCTCGTCGGTCGGCGATATCGTGATGTTCGTCTCGTTCGCGACCATGCTGATCCAGAAGCTCGAGCAGGTCGTGTCCTTCATCAACAGCGTGTTCATGGAAGCGCCGCGGCTGAAGGAGTTCTTCACCGTGCTCGACGCGGTGCCCGCGGTGCGCGACCGGCCTGACGCGATCGACAGCGGCCGTCTCTCCGGCCTCGTCGAATTCCACGACGTCTCGTTCTCCTATGATGGCAAGCGGCCGGCCGTGGAGGACCTGACCTTCACCGCGCTGCCGGGCCAGACCATCGCGCTGGTCGGCCCGACTGGCGCCGGCAAGTCGACGGCGATCGCGCTGTTGCATCGCGCCTTCGATCCGCAATCGGGCTTCATCAAGATCGACGGCATGGACGTGCGCGGGCTGAAACTCTCGGCGCTGCGGCGGAACATCGGCGTGGTGTTCCAGGAGGCGCTGCTGTTCAACCGCTCGATCCGTGACAATCTCCTGGTCGGCAAGCCCGATGCGACAGACGAAGAGCTGCGCACCGCGGCCGCGCGGGCGCAGGCGCTCGATTTCATCACGCGCGGCGAACTGGGCTTTGACACCAATGCCGGTGAGCGCGGCCGCATGCTGTCCGGCGGCGAGCGGCAACGGCTGTCGATCGCGCGCGCGCTGCTGAAGGACCCGCCGATCCTGATTCTCGACGAGGCGACCAGCGCACTCGACGCGGTGACCGAAGCCAAGGTCAACGCCGCACTGGACGAGGTCATGAAAGGACGCACCACCTTCGTGATCGCGCACCGGCTGTCAACGATTCGCAACGCAACGCGCATCCTGGTCTTCGAAGCCGGACGCGTGATCGAAACCGGAACTTTCGATGAACTTGTCGCGAAAGGCGGTCATTTCGCGGAACTCGCCAGGGCGCAGTTCATGGTGCAGGATCAGGCGCGCGCCGGTGTTCCGGCGCCAACAAGCGTTGCCACGCCGGACAGCACGAGCCCGGTGGTGTAAGTCTTGTCTCGACATTCCATCGTGGAATTGAACGGCTAGCCTCTGTTCCGAAGCAGCGCCCGGGTATAGTTTGCGGCGTGCCGCGACTGATGTTCCGTTGCCTGCATCTCGCTCTCTGACGGCATGTCAGCGAATGTCGGCCGCCGAGGGAACACCAGCCGAGTGATCGTCGTTGGCGGCACCGGACACACTTGAAACCCGAACATCAGATCGCCCTCCTCCTTCCACGAGGCGGGTCTCGAAGGACCGGAATCCGATAGTGCAGCTGCTTCGCTCGTCGCTTCGTCTGTCGCCAATCAAATTCATCGTCCTTGTCGCCGCGCTGGCGCTGGCCGGCAGCCGTGCTGCGCAAGCCGAATCTCTGCTGCTGGTCGAGGCCGATAGCGGCAAGGTGCTGGAAGCGCAGAACGCCACCATTCCCTGGCATCCGGCGTCGCTGAGCAAGCTGATGACGGCCTACGTCACCTTGAAGGCAGTCAAGGACGGCAAGATCACGTTCGATACGCTGTTCACGGTCTCGCCACTGGCATCCTCTCAGTCGCCCTCGAAGATGGGATTCCGGCCGGGCACACAGGTCACCGTCGACAACGCGCTGAAGATGATGCTGGTGAAGTCCGCAAACGACATGGCGGTGGTGCTGGCGGAAGGTGTCGGCGGCTCGGTCGAAGGCTTTTCGGCGATGATGAACGACACCGCCCAAAAGCTCGGCATGACGCAGACCAACTTTGTCAACCCGAACGGTTTGCCCGATGACGCCCAGATCACTTCGGCACGCGATTTGGCGATGCTGGCCCGCGCGATCATCCGCGACCTGCCGGAATACGAATATTTCGTGCACATCCCCTCGATCCGCTACGGCCGCCGGATCACGCAGAACTTCAACAAGCTGATCGGCCGCTATCCCGGCGCCGACGGCTTCAAGACCGGCTTCATCTGCGCGTCCGGTTACAATCTGGTGGCTTCCGCCACCCGCAACGGCCGCAGGCTGATTGCGGTTGTGCTCGGTGCATCCTCAGGCAAGGCGCGATCGCTGCGCGCGATGCAAATGCTTGATCGCGGCTTTGGCGGCACCGCGCTGAGCTGGCTGAAGCCGTCGCTCGGAACGGTCGAGAGCCTGGTCCCAGCAGACGTGCCGCCGCCAGATCTCCACGACGAGGTGTGCGGGGCCAGGCGCCATGCCCCGGCCAGCGACGAGGACGACGACACCGTGGCAAGCTCGGCCAGTGAATCACCTGGTGGCGCGGTGCTCGCCGGCCTGCAGCAGCCGGCGCTGAAACCCGCGGACATGCTCGCGAGCCAAGCGGCGCCCTCGGAGCCCGTGGTGGTCTATACCGGCCCGACCAAGACCGGCGCGGCGCTGATTGCCGCCGTGGCTGCCGATACCGACAGCCAGACGCCGCCCAAGCATCGCGGCAAGAAGGTGCGCATCGCTGCGAAGCCGGCGAGAACCGAGATCAAGATCGACGTCAATGCCAAGCCCGCCGCCGCCCGTCGCGCCGGCGCCAAGCCAGAAGCTGGCGCCTCGAAGGCCGCGGCCGATGCTGCTGCAACCAAGCCGGCAGCTAAGCCAAAGGCTGCGGCGAAGCCGAAGGCTGACGTCAAGCCCAAAACCAACAGCTGAGACCAATAGCTGGGGCCAGCAGCTAACAGCTGGCCAGCGTGGCGGACCCATCGATGCGGCCCGCCGCGCTTGGCTCGCCGGGCATCATTGATCCGTTAACCCTCATCACGGGTTCCCGACCGCTTGCCTTGGATGGCCGCAGATTCGATACTGCCGGCAACAGTCGTCCCGGCCGCAACCGGAGACGGCAGACAGACGGAGAGGAAGGCCATGGAGCGCATCTGGCTCAAGCACTATCCCGCCGGCGTTCCGGCCGATATCGACCCCACGCAATATTCCTCGCTGGTCGAGCTGCTGGAAGAGAGCTTCAAGACATTCGCCGCGCGCAAAGCCTTCATCTGCATGGACAAGGCGATCAGCTATCGCGAGCTCGACGAGATGTCGACGGCACTCGCCGCCTATCTGCAGGGTCTCGGCCTGCAGAAGGGCGCCCGCGTCGCGCTGATGATGCCGAACGTGCTGCAATATCCGGTCGCGATCTCCGCGGTGCTGCGCGCCGGCTTCGCCGTGGTCAACGTCAATCCGCTCTACACGCCGCGCGAGCTCGAGCACCAGCTCAAGGATTCCGGCGCGGAAGCGATCATCGTGCTGGAGAACTTTGCGCACACCGTGCAGCAGGTCGTGAGCCATAGCGCGGTCAGGCACATCATCGTCACCAGCATGGGCGACCTGCTCGGCTTCAAGGGTGTGATCGTCAATCTGGTCGTGCGGCGCGTGAAGAAGATGGTGCCGGCCTACACGCTGCCGGGCGCGGTGGCCTTCAACAACGCCGTTGCTGCCGGCCGGGCCGCGCGTTTCGAGAAGCCCACGATCGGGCCCGACGACGTCGCCTTCCTGCAATATACCGGCGGCACCACCGGCGTCTCCAAAGGTGCCACCCTGCTCCATCGCAACATCGTCGCCAATGTGCTGCAGAATGACGCCTGGCTGCAGCCGGCGCTGGCCACGCCGCCGCAGATCGATCAGCTGCTCGTCGTCTGCGCGCTGCCGCTCTATCACATCTTCGCGCTGACCGCGTGCTTCCTGCTCGCCGTGCGCGCCGGCGGCGCCAATCTCCTGATCCCCAATCCGCGCGACATCCCGGGCTTCATCAGGGAGCTGATGAAGTACCAGGTCAACAATTTCCCGGCGGTCAACACGCTCTACAATGCGCTGCTGCATCATCCCGATTTCAAGAAGGTCGATTTCTCCAAGCTCAAGATCTGCAACGGCGGCGGCATGGCTGTGCAGCGCCCGGTGGCCGAGCAGTGGCAGCAGGTGACCGGCTGCAGCATCGCCGAAGGCTACGGCCTGTCGGAGACGGCACCGACGCTCACCTGCAATCCGCCGACGTCGACCGCGTTCAACGGCTCGATCGGCATCCCCGTGCCATCCACCTTCATCTCGATCCGCGACGACGACGGCAACGAAGTGCCGCTGGGACAAGCCGGCGAGATCTGCGCCAAAGGCCCGCAGGTCATGGCCGGCTATTGGAATCGGCCCGATGAGACCGCCAAGGTGATGACGGCGGACGGCTACTTCCGCACTGGTGACATTGGCATCATGTCGGAGGACGGCTTCACCCGGATCGTGGACCGCAAGAAGGACATGATCCTGGTCTCCGGTTTCAACGTCTATCCGAACGAGGTCGAGGAGGTGATCGCGAGCCATCCGGGCGTGCTGGAGACCGCCGTGATCGGCCAGCCCGACGCGAAGTCGGGCGAGCTGGTGAAGGCCTTCGTTGTCAAGAAGGACCCCAATCTCAGCGCCGAGGAGATCACCAAGTTCTGCCACGAGCAGCTGACCAACTACAAGGTCCCCAAGCAGATCGAGTTCAGGACCGAGCTGCCCAAGACCAATGTCGGAAAGATCCTGCGCCGGCAGCTCCGCGACGAGAACAAGCCCGCTGCCTGAACCGGTCTTGCAGCCGGAGCGCGCGGGATGTGCGAATTGACAAAGCGAGAACACCGACGGCCGTTGCCGTTTCCGCCCAAGCGCATATGCTGGCGGCCGCCCACATCAGTCCATTCGAGGGAGAAGTGAAGATGACGATCCAAGTCGGCGACAAGTTGCCGGAGACCAAGTTTCGCGTCATGACCGCCGAAGGCCCGCAGGTCAAAACCACCGACGACATCTTCAAGGGCAAGAAGGTCGCGCTGTTCGCGGTGCCCGGCGCCTACACCGGCACCTGCCACAAGATGCACCTGCCGAGCATCTTCCTCAACGCCTATGCGATCAAGGGCAAGGGCGTCGACACCATCGCCATCGTCTCGGTCAACGACGCCTTCGTCATGAACGCCTGGAAGCGCGACACCGACCAGCGCGACGAGGCCGTCTTCCTCGCCGACGGCAATGCCGATTTCACCAAGGCGATCGGCATGGAGCTCGACGCGTCCGCCAACGGGCTCGGCATCCGCTCCAAGCGCTACTCGATGCTGATCGAGGACGGCGTCGTGACAAAGCTCAACCTCGAGCCCGCGCCCGGCAAGGTCGAGGTCTCCGGCGGCGATACGCTGCTGGAGCAGCTGTAAGGGCGCGTGCCTTCTAGTTCGCTTGGGCACACCGCCTCTTGCACAACCACTGTCATTCCCCGCGAAGGCGGGGAAACCAGTACGTCGCAGCTTCTCGGTCAATCACAACCGTCTCTGGATACTGGATCGCCCGCCTGCGCGGGCGATGACGGCGGAGTGAGTAGTCAGCTCCGTACGTTCTGCTGCAGCCGGGCCATGGCGACGCCGTCGCGCGCGAGCTGATCGGCACGTTCGTTCTCGGCGTGGCCGGCGTGGCCCTTGACCCAGTGCCAATGCACCTGGTGCGGCTTCAGCGCCGCATCGAGCCGCTGCCACAGCTCGGCATTCTTCACCGGCTTCTTGTCGGCGGTCTTCCAGCCATTCTTCTTCCAGCCATGGATCCAGCCGGTGATGCCCTGCCGCACATATTGGCTGTCGGTGTAGAGTTCGACCTGGCACGGCTTCTTCAAGGCTTCGAGCGCCGAGATCGCCGCCATCAGCTCCATGCGGTTGTTGGTGGTGTGCCGCTCGCCGCCCTTCAGCTCCTTCTCCTTGTCGCCGAATTTGAGGATCGCGCCCCAGCCGCCCGGACCTGGGTTGCCGGAGCAGGCGCCGTCGGTGTGAACGATGACGAGCGGAAGCGCACTCATGTCACAGCTCCGGACGCGATCAGACCATAGTCGCGCGCGCTCGCCACGCTCTGGTGGAAGCGCAGCTTGCGGACATATTCGAGCGGATCCTTCGGCTTGACCAGCGCGCCCGGCGGCACGTTGAGCCAGTCGACCAGCCGCGTCAGCAGGAAGCGGATCGCAGCCCCGCGCGCCAGCAGCGGCAGCGCCGCCTGCTCGGCCTCAGACAGCGTGCGCTCGCGGCCATAGGCGTTGAGGAAGGCCCGCGCCTTGGTGACGTTGAAGGAATGATCGGCCTCGAAGCACCAGGCGTTGAGGCAGATCGCGATGTCGTAGGCGAGGATGTCGTTGCAGGCGAAGTAGAAGTCGATCAGCCCCGACAAACGATCGCCGAGAAACAGTGCATTGTCCGGAAACAGATCGGCATGGATAACGCCTTCCGGCAGTTCGCGCGGCCAGGAGGCTTCGAGCTGATCGAGCTCAGCCGCAAGGAAGGCCGATAACCCCGCTTGCACCGTATCCGCACGCGACGCCGCCTGAGCGAACAGCGGCCGCCAGCCGTCAACCGACAGCGCATTGGCGCGCTGCATACCGAAGTCGTGGCCAGCGAGATGCAGCTTCGCCAGCGCCTGGCCGATACCAGCACAATGCATCGCGGCCGGCTTGCGCGGCCATACGCCTTCGAGGAAGTCGATGATCGCCGCCGGCCGCCCGGCAAGCTCGGACAAGGTCTCGCCACTCTTCATGGGCACCGGCTGCGGACAGACGATGCCGTGGCGCGCGAGATGCGCCATCAGGCCAAGGAAGAACGGCAGGTCGTCCTTCGCGACGCGCTTCTCGTAGAGCGTCAGGAAGAACGAGCCCTTGGTGGTGTGGAGCAGGAAGTTGGAGTTCTCGACGCCTTCGGCGATGCCCTTGTAGGAGAGCAGCTCGCCGATGTCGTATCGATTGAGGTAGTCCGCAAGCTCGTCGGCGGCGACATCGGTATAGACCGCCATGTAAAACTATTCCGCGGCCGCTTCGGGACGCAGCGAGCGCGGCAACGGGAAGAACTCGTTCTCCTCGGCGGCTGACACCGTCTCCACATGCAGCGTAAAGCGCTCCGCAAAGGCACCCATGATCTCCTCGACGATCACCTCCGGCGCCGAGGCGCCGGCCGTGATGCCGAGGCTCGTGATGCCCTCGAAGCGCGTCCAGTCGATGTCGGAGGCGCGCTGGGCCAGTACCGCGATCGGGCAGCCCTCGCGCTCGGCGACCTCGCGCAGGCGCTGCGAGTTGGACGAGTTCGGCGCTCCGACCACGATCAGGGCGTCGACCACTGGCGCGACCTTCTTCACCGCCAGCTGGCGGTTGGTGGTGGCGTAGCAGATGTCTTCCTTATGAGGGCCCGAGATGTTCGGGAACCGGCCCTTGAGGATCGCGACGATGTCCTTGGTGTCGTCGATCGACAGCGTGGTCTGGGTCACGAAAGCGAGGTTGTCGGGATTCTTCGGGGTGAAGGTCGCGGCATCCTCGGCGGTCTCGATCAGGGTCACCGCGCCCGCCGGCAGCTGGCCGACGGTGCCGACCACCTCCGGATGGTGGGAATGGCCGATCAAGAGGATCTCGCGGCCGCGCTTGAAGTGGATGGCGGCCTCTCGGTGCACCTTGGTGACCAGCGGACAGGTCGCGTCCAGGGAGAAGAAATTGCGGGTCTGGGCCTCGGCGGGAACCGATTTCGGCACGCCATGGGCGGAAAATACTACCGGTGCATTGGTGTTGTCAGGGATCTCGGCCAATTCCTCGACGAAAATGGCGCCCTTGGTCTTCAGGCTGTCCACGACGTACTTGTTGTGGACGATCTCGTGCCGGACATAGACCGGAGCGCCGTAGATGGCGAGCGCCCGTTCAACGGTATCAATGGCCCGCACCACGCCGGCGCAGAAGCCCCGCGGCGAGCAAAGCACGATTCTGAGGTCTGGTTTGGCTGCCATGAAGCTGATCTGTGCGGGCTGATTTTCGGCCGACCTGACGCCCCCGGGCCGGCATGCGGGGGGTGGTCAAAAGAGCTCTGGGATACGACGTGTTTGGATAGGACTTGTTTCAACAGGACTTGGGACCGCTTTCGAGCGCTGTCAAGGCGTTTCCGCAAGGCATTGCGCCATGGCCCCGGAAGGGACTATATAGGGCCAATTCCCGTCATCGTCGATGACCGCAGGTTTCGCCACCGAGGTGGGGGCGGAGCACAAAGGAGATTTGCCATGAGCAACGCCCCGCTGATGCCGAAGGCAACTGCCGTGTGGCTGGTTGACAATACTGCGCTGACCTTCGACCAGGTCGCGGATTTTACCAAGATGCACCCGCTCGAGGTGCGCGCCATTGCCGACGGCGACGCGGCCCAGGGCATCAAGGGCATGGACCCGATTTCGACCGGCCAGCTGACCCGTGAGGAGATCGAGAAGGGCGAGCGCGACCAGAATTACCGCCTCCGGCTGCAGGAGAGCAAGGTCGTGCTGCCGCCGCAGCCCAAGCGCAAGGGCCCACGCTATACCCCGGTGTCGCGCCGCCACGAGCGGCCGAGCGCGATCCTCTGGCTGGTGCGCAACCATCCCGAGCTGAAGGACGCGCAGATCATGCGCCTGGTCGGCACCACCAAGACCACCATCGCCAGCGTCCGTGACCGCACCCATTGGAACGCCCAGACGCTGACCCCGATGGATCCGGTGACGCTTGGCCTGTGCTCGCAGATCGAGCTCGATTTCGAGGTGCAGCGCGCCGCCAAGGAGAAGCCGATCGACGCCAATTACAGCGGCGCCACGCTGCTGCCGGCCTCCGAGACCACCCGCAAGGACGAGTACGAGCCGGCGACACGTGAATCCGACGACCTCAACGTCGACGCCGTGTTCGCCAAGCTGAAGACGATCGGCGGCAAGAAGCCGGACCAGGACGAGGACATGTGAGGCCGGCATCGCCTGGCCCGCTCCGAAATCGCGGATGACAATAAAATGGCGCCGGATGCTTCCGGCGCCATTGTCATATGCGGACGACCATCCGGCTCAGAATTTATAGGTCACGCCGGTGCCGACCAGCCAGGGATCGATATTGGCGCGGCCGGAGATCGGGATCGCGCCATTGACGGTCGCCGAATAGTTCGGCTGCAGCCACAGCTTCTTGACGTCGACGTTCCAGCCCCAGTGCTTGTCGAGCATGTAGTCGAAGCCGAACTGCACGGCGGCGCCCCACTGGTTTGAGATGTGCAGGTTGGTGACGGCAAGACCGTTCACGACCTGATTGGCCGCATCCTGGTTGAAGAACATCGTGTAGTTCACGCCGGCACCGATATAGGGCTTGAAAGCACCGAAATCGGTGAAGTGGTACTGCAGGGTGAGCGTCGGCGGCAGCAGCCAGGCCTTGCCGACATTGAGACCGTCGAGCGACCCGGTGCCACCGATCGAATGGCGCGTGACACCCAGGATCAGCTCGGCCGCGATGTTCTGGGCGAAGAAGTAGCTGATGTCGAGCTCGGGCACGACGGAGTCCGAGATCGACAGCCCGGAATTCGGTGACGACAACGCCGGCACGCCGGTCACGCTGACGCGCGAGCCGGAGGCATCCGGCAGCACGCCGAGGGCGCGAACGCGGAGCATCCAGGGATTCCACGCCTCGACCACCGATGCTTTCTTCGTCATCGGCGCCGGTGCCGCGGACAGATCGGCCGCCCGGGCGACGCCGGCAGCTCCGCAAGCGACCGCTGCCAGCACTGGCATCAACGACGTGAATTTCGAAAATCCGTTCATCAAAAGTCCCCATAGCCACACTTCAGCGCGACAGGAATCGCGCCTGACGTGATCGCTGTGGCATGGAGGCAACCGCCAAGGATTTGACCTCGGTCAAATCACCGGGCGGTGCGGGCAATGGGCCGCAGATGTTGCCCTGAGGTCACGGAGCATGCGAGGCGTCGCAATTGCCCATCGCGGCTCGGTTGCAGGCGGGTTACGGATGATCCGGGTGGTTCATCATGTATTCGCCGAGATCGCGCTGCCGGCGGTCAGCCTTCGCCTCCGCGCGCTGACGCTGCACGTCGCGGTCCTTGCGGCAGGCGACATATTCCGGCGAGCCGGCCGCCACCGTGTTGTTGGCGCGGCAGTAGGAATCATCGTCGTCATTGCCCTGCGCGGTGACCGGCCCCTGATTGCGGGTGAGACAGCCGCCGAGCGACAGGGCAAGGCAGATCGGAACAATGAGGAACGCGCGCATCGGGCTCTCGATCGGAATGGGCGCCCTGTTTAGCCGAAAATGCGGAGTTTGTAAGTCAGGGATGGATGCCAAGACCGGGTAGGTCGGTTGCGCACGACGAGGTGACCGGTGCAAGCAACTTTTCCGCGGCCATCCTTGAGACGGCCGCCTGCGGCGGCCTCCTCAGGATTGAGGATCTTCATACGTGGCGGAATCTCCAACCCTCATGGTGAGGAGGCGCTGAAAGCGCCGTCTCGAACCATGAGGCCCGGGTAGCGAACTCACACCCGCCCCTGCAGCGCGGTGCCGATCTCGTCCAGCACCTTGGGGTCCTCGATCGTGGCTGGCATCGCCCAGGCATCGCCATCGGCGATCTTCTTGATGGTGCCGCGCAGGATCTTGCCCGAGCGCGTCTTGGGCAGCCGGCCGACCGTGATCGCGAGCTTGAACGCGGCGACCGGGCCGAGCTTCTCGCGCACCAGCGCCACGACCTCCTTCTCGATCTCGCTCGGGCTGCGCGCCACGCCGGCCTTCAGCACCAGGAAGCCGCAGGGCACCTCGCCCTTGATCGCGTCCTTGATGCCGAGCACGGCGCATTCGGCAACATCCGGATGCGAGGCGAGGATCTCCTCCATGCCGCCGGTCGACAGCCTGTGGCCGGCGACATTGATGATGTCGTCGGTGCGTCCCATCACGAAGACATAGCCCTCCTCATCAATGTAGCCGGCATCGGATGTCTTGTAGTAGCCGGGAAACTCGGTGAGATAGGACTCCTTGAAGCGATCCTCCTGCTGCCACAGCGTCGGCAGGCAGCCGGGCGGCATCGGCAGCTTGATCACGATCGAGCCCATCGTGTTCGCCGCCACGGGCTTCGCGGCTTCATCGACGATTTCGACCTGATAGCCGGGCATCGGCACCGTCGGTGAGCCATGCTTCACGGGCAGAAGGCCAAGCCCGACCGGATTGCCGGCGATGCACCAGCCGGTCTCGGTCTGCCACCAGTGATCGACCACCGGCACCTTCAATTGTTGTTCCGCCCATTCCACCGTCGGCGGATCGGCGCGTTCGCCGGCCAGAAACAGCGTGCGGAATTGCGACAGGTCGTATTTGCGGATCTGCTCGCCGTTCGGATCCTCTTTGCGGATCGCGCGGAACGCGGTCGGCGCGGTGAACAGCGCCACCGCCTTGTGCTCTGCTATCACGCGCCAGAACGCGCCGGCATCGGGCGTGCCGACCGGCTTTCCCTCATACATGATCGAGGTCGCGCCATGGATCAGCGGCCCGTAGACGATGTAGCTGTGGCCGACCACCCAGCCGATGTCCGAGCCACACCACCAGACCTCGCCGGGCTTGATGCCATAGAGATGGAACATCGACCATTTCAGCGCAACCAGATGGCCGCCATTGTCGCGCACCACGCCTTTCGGCTTCCCCGTCGTACCCGACGTATAGAGGATGTAGAGCGGATCGGTCGCGAGCACCGGCACGCAACCCGCAGTCTTGCCGGCATCAAGCGCGGCTAGCCGCAGACTGGCCCAATCATGGTCGCGGCCGGCGACCAGCTCGCAGGCATGCTGCGGCCGCTGCAGGATGATGCAAGCCTCCGGCTTGGCGCTGGCGAGCCCGATCGCCTCATCGAGCAGCGGCTTGTATTGCACGATGCGGCCGGGCTCGACGCCGCAGCTTGCGGAGAGGATCAGCTTCGGCGTGGCATCGTCGATCCGGGTCGCCAGCTCCTTGGCGGCAAAGCCGCCGAACACGACCGAGTGCACGGCGCCGATGCGCGCGCAGGCCAGCATGGCCACCACCGCTTCGGGTACCATCGGCATGTAGAGGAGGACGCGGTCGCCCTTGCTGACACCGAAGTCCTGCATGATGGCGGCGAGCGTCTCGACCTCGCGCAGCATGTCGGCATAGGTCAGCTTCGTCACGCTGTTGGTGAGCGGCGAATCGTGGATCAGCGCGAGCTGCTCGGCGCGCCCATTGGCGACATGGCGATCCAGCGCGTTGTAGCATGTGTTGACCACGGCGCCGGTGAACCAGCAGCCATAGGCACCGACGGTTGGATCGAAGATCTTCTGCGCCGGCTCGATCCAGTCGATCTCACGCGCCGCTTCGGCCCAGAAGCCCTCGGGGTCCCGCAGCGAGCGGGCGTGAACTTCGTGATAGCCGCTCTTGCCTTGAACGTTCATCATAGCCTCCCGGATAGTCTTGTCGTTACCGATCTGGATCGGCACTAGTGAGGCGGCCATGATCCGGATCAATTCGCATGGATTTCGCTGCATCTTCACGTGATGCGCGGGCATTTCAAGCGGGAATGGCTAGGCCTTTCGGCGGCAGGGCAACTCAATACCCGCCGCCGGCCTGGAGCCGCTCAAGCCGGTCGCTCATCTCCTTCTTCAGAGCGAAGCCGATCCCGCTAGGCGGCATCAACAAGGCCGGTCATTCCGCCTCTCTCGCAAGCCGGTTCAACGCGTCGGCCGGCATGATCCAGCGCCTCCATTCGGGATCCTCGGTCGCACCGATGCCGCGATAGAACGACTGGGCGGGCGCATTGTCGTTCAGCACAAACCAGCAGAAGCGCTCATGCCCTGTCGCGCGGGCGTGAAGGGCCATTTGTCGCATCAGTCTTTGGCCAACGCGCTCGCCTCGCCACTGCGGATCGACATAGAGCCATTTCAGCATCAACAACGGCTGCAGCGTATGCATGAATGGGATCTCGTAATGGACCGCCATACCCGCGAGCGCGCCCGAGCCGCAATCTGCAACGAAAGCGCCGAACTCGGGCCGCTCGCCGAAGCCGTGGCGATGCAGCGCCGCTTCGTCGAGGCTGAAGTTCTCGCCACGCTCGAAGCTGACGATCGCGCGCATCAGCCGAAGCAGCTCCGGCACGTCGCTCTGCTTCATAGGCCGTATCGTGACAGTACTGCTCGCCCCGGAGCGGGACTTTGGCGACTTCTCGATGGAAGGGTCTTCTGCAATCATGGATAGACAGGAATAAGTTTCATGCCGAGCCCGCTCCGCGACTCTCAAAGACGTGGATGCCCGGCCAAAGGTCGGGCATGACGATGCGAATTGACGCCTCAATATCGAGGCCATTGTCATGGGATGGAGAGGCAATTCAAGTCGAAAAGGTCTCGCTCCATCGATCAAAGGACCAACTCAATACCCGCCGCCGGCCTGGAGCCGATCGAGCCGGTCGCGCATCTCCTTCTTCAAATCGAAGCCGGGGTGACCGAAACCGGCGTCGCGGCGAGCGAGATATTGCTCCTGCTCTCGGCGCTTGGCCGTGCCATCGCGTGCGCTGGCGCTGGTCGCCTCCCGTACCACCTTGGCATTTGCGGCGAAGATCTGGCGATCGAGATCGGCAAGCTCCGGATCGGCACAGATTGCCTTCTCGACCAGACGCCGCGCCTGCCCGCAGCTGAAGCTCGGCTTGCCGGCGACCGCCATCTGCGCGCCGAGCCGCTCGAGCTCCAGGCCCAGCGAACGGTAATTGGCGCGGGCGCTGACATGCCCCGGATTGAGCCGCAGCGCCGCGGCAAAATCCGAAAGCGCCTTGACCCGGTCGCCCTTCTTGTGCTCGAGCTCGCCGCGCGCGTTGAAGATGTCGGCAAGCGTCGCATCGAGCTGCAGCACGACGTCGTAGTCGGAGATGGCGCGCTCAATCTCGCCCTTTCGGATCAGGGCTGAGGCGCGGGCGATCAGCGCATTGATGCGGTCGGTCCTCGCCGTCTTCGTGTTATCGATCAGCGCACCGCATTCGGTCAGGATCTTGTCGGCGTCATTGGCCTCGGAGGCCGCTACGCAGGCCGCGGGATCGATCACCGGCTCCTTGGCGGGTTCTGCGGCACCGACCGCCTGCGCCTGGGTCGCGAGCGCAAGCCATAGCGCCGTGGGCGCGAGCAGACGAAGCAGAGCGTTGCGGCGCGGCGCGGCGGCGCCTGATAATAATGCGAGAGCAACCACGACGACCGGATCTTTCGAAATTCGGACAACCCAAACAGGGCTCCACTGACGCAGCGATTTGCGGCAAATATACAGGCAGGTCGCAGATGCGGCACGTCCTTGCATAACCCGGGAACAATGGCTTGACGACATTTGAATGGATCATCGGCCTGCTGCTCGCCGCCGTCGTGCTCTCGGCACTGGCCCGGCGGATCAAGGTGCCCTACCCGACGCTGCTTGCTGTCGGCGGCGTGCTGCTGGCCTTCGTACCGGCGGTGCCCAGTTGGACCCTCGACCCGGACCTGACACTGGCCTTGTTCGTCGCACCGGTGCTGCTGGATGCCGCCTATGACACCTCGCTGCGGGACCTCCGCAACAACTGGCTGCCGGTGTCCATGCTGGTCATTGTCGCGGTCACGGTGACGACGGTCGCCGTTGCGGTGGTGGCCCATTGGCTGGTGCCCGGCATGCCATGGGCCGCCGCGATCGCACTCGGCGCCATCGTCGCGCCGCCCGATGCCGCCGCAGCCGTCGCCATCCTGCGCCAGGTCAACCTGCCCTATCGCATCCAGAAGATCCTGGAGGGCGAAAGTCTGTTAAACGACGCCAGCGCGCTGCTGATCTATCGCATCGCGGTCCGCATCGCGCTGCTGCACGAGGTCACCTGGAGCCGCATCGTGCCCTCGATCATGCTGGCGCTGGCCGGAAGCCTGCTCGCAGGCTATCTCGCGGCGCGGATCTGGTTGCGGATCACGGCCCGCGTGAACGACGCACCAACCGCGATCATCCTGCAATTCAGCGGCACCTTCCTGATCTGGATTCTGGCCGAACGCCTCGGCCTCTCCAGCATTCTCGCCGTCGTGGCCTTCGCGGTCACGCTGGCCCGCACGGCGCCGGCGCGGACGCCGGCGCGGCTGCGCGTACCGGCCTATGCGGTCTGGGAAACCGTCGTCTTCATCCTCAATGTCCTTGCCTTCGTGCTGATCGGGATGCAGCTCGGCCCGATCTGGAGCCGGCTCGACGACGTGATCCGGCTGCAATATGCCGAGATCGCCGCCTGCGTGCTCGTCACCGTCATCCTCGCGCGCATCCTGTGGGTCATGACCTATGGCGCGACCATGCGTTCGTTGTGCGGCAGAGGGGTGCTCGGGCCGAGCATCGCAAACGAGGTGCCGACGCTGAAGGGCGGCATCGCGGTCTCCTGGTGCGGGATGCGCGGCATCGTGACGCTGGCCTCCGCCTATGCACTGCCCGACGGCTTTCCGTATCGCGATCTCATCCTGCTGGTCGCCTGCTCGGTCGTGCTCGGCACGCTGGTGCTGCAGGGACTGACGCTGCGGCCGCTGATCCTGGCGCTGCAGCTCAAGGACAACAATCCGGTGGGAAGCGAGGTCTCGCGGGCCCGCGGCGTCGCTTATCGGGCGGCGCTGCAGGAGATCGACGGCGACGGTTCGCTGGAAGCGGAGCTGTTGCGGCGGGAATATCGCGAGGTGCTGATGCAGGCCGAAGGCAATCCGGATGGCGGCGTCACCAGCACCGAGCTGCCGGCCGATCCCTTGCGACGACGCGCTCTCGCTGCAGCGCGCCGCGCTATCCTGTCGCTGCGCCAATCCGAGGACATCGGCGACGACGCCTTCCATCAGCTGGAAGAGGAGCTCGACCGCGCCGAGCTTGGCGCGCAGGGTTAGAGCTCAAAGATGCCGGCGTAACTGATATGTGGCAATTCAGTTGCTCATGTTACGTCCAGCATTGCCGATGTAACAACATATGCGCGATCTCACCGCATCGCGAATTACACGTGCGCGCGCGTCGGAGCAATATGACGCGACCGCCGCAGAGAGCCCTGTCGCATCCATCATTCGCCTGCGAATCTCGACGCGCCGGCATCATCGTCCAAGCCGCTGCGTGTGGGAGCGGCATTTTGTGGAAGGCATGCGCGATGTCGATGGATCGACCAATCGGAGTCGGGGCCACGAGCCCCGAGGGATACACCGAGCTTCAATCCCATGCGGGCCGCGGTGCCCGCAGCATCGCCAGCGCGCGAGCGGTCACGCCGCTCGACATCGTCTCGTTCTGGCAGGAGGCGGGCAAACCGATGTGGTTTGCCAAGAACGCGAATTTCGACCGCAGCTTCCGCGAACGATTTCTGTCCGTCCACGAAGCCGCAACGCGCGGCGAGCTACATGACTGGGCGGCGACGCCGAACGGCGCGCTGGCGCTGCTGATTCTGCTCGACCAATTTCCTCGCAACGCGTTTCGCGGCACGCCGCGCGTCTATGTCAGCGACGCGCAGGCCTACGAGATCGCGAGCCGTGCCGTTACAGCAGGACATGACCAGCAGGTCTGCCGCGAGCTCCGAGCCTTCTTCTATCTGCCGTTTTGTCATTCCGAAGAGCTCGCAGACCAGGAGCGGGCAGTCGCGCTGATGCGCGAGCTCGGCGAGGAAGCCACACGCGCCGCCGAGCGCCACCGCGACATCATCAGGCGCTTCGGCCGCTTTCCTCACCGCAACCCAATCCTCGGCCGCGCCATGACGGCGGAGGAGCAAGCCTATCTCGATGACGGCGGGTTTGCAGGATGATGCGCCGTCGGCGGTGCGCTCCCTCTCCCGTTCTTACGGGGTCGCGGCGAGCTCCGCTCGCGCTGGGAGGGCTGGGGTGAGGGGCAGCCGCCAATCGGTGCGAGCGGTTAGACCTGTCCCCCCTCACCCGATCGCTTCGCGCATAGCCGAAGCTTTGCTTCGACGTTCCTTTGACGGCCGCCGAAGGCGGCCTATGCTCTCCCCGCAAGCGGGACGAGGTTGCAGCGAGCGCGCCGCGAAACATGTGCCTGACCTAATGCTTTCGCCAGGAGACAGCTGGGCTAGCTCCTGCACGTCAGCCCGCCATCGACGACAAGCTCGATGCCCGTGATGTAGCGCGACTCGTCGGAGGCGAGGAACAGCGCGGCATAGGCAACGTCCCATGCCTCGCCCATATGGCACATCGGCACCTGGGCATCGCGCTTGCGCCACATCTCTTCGACATCGCCCTTGGCGTAGCTCGCGGCGAGCCCCGCGGAATGCTGGACCATCGGCGTCTTCATCAGCCCCGGCAGGATCGCGTTCACGCGCACATGCTTGGGCGCGAACTCGACCGCTGTGGTCCGCGTCATCTGGTTCATCGCCGCCTTGCTGGCGCCGTAGCTGACATAGGAGATGCCGACCTGGCGGATCGAGGCGACTGATGAGATATTGATGATCGAGCCGCCGCCCTGACCAACCATCACCGGGATGACATGCTTCATGGCGAGATAGGCGCTCTTCAGATTGACGGCGAAGACGCGGTCCCATTCGGGCTCCTCGACATCGACGACGCTGCCCATCTCAGCGATGCCGACATTGTTGTCGAGCACGTCGATCCGGCCGTAGGCGTCCAGGCAGGCCTTGACCATCGCCGCGACCTCGCCGGCGCGCGAAACATCGGCCCTGAAGGCCTTGGCGCGGCCACCCTCGCCGGCGATAATCTCGGCCGTCTGCTCGGCCGCGGCCGCGTTACGGTCGACGCAGAACACCTGCGCGCCCTCGCGCGCGAAGGTGACCGCGGTCGCCTTGCCATTTCCCCAGCCCGGCCCGATCGAGCCGGCGCCGACCACCATGGCGACCTTGCCCTTGAGACGATCCATCATTTTCTCCCTTGGTCTTTTGCTTGGCGGCAAATTGAACGGGCGCAGCGGCCCGCGTCAACCAGCCCGAATGGCGGGCGTACCAACCAATTGCGCACGCCTTTCGCTCTGGCAACAAAGCGGTCTCCCGCATAGGCTGCCCGGCTGAAGCCGGCCCTTCAGAGGCTGGCAATCTCTGGGAGAACGCCTATGTCTGTCCCCTCTCTTGCACGCCTGCTCGTTGCGGGAAGCCTCGCACTGCTCGCCTCCAGTTGCCTGACGTCGGCGCATGCAAAACCCTTCATGATCGTCGGACTGGACGAGAAGACAAGCTGGGACGCCGACGGCAAGGTCGTGCTTGCGCCCGCCGGCAAGGACCAGGTGCTGATTGTCGATCTCGCGGATCCGGAGAGCCCGAAGATCGTGGCCGCGCTGCCGCTGAAGAATTCGGTGGTCGGGCCTCCGGTCAATGTCGCGATCGATCCGACCGGTGCGGTGGCGTTGGTGGCCGATTCCATCGACGTCGCCAAGGATGGCGAGGCGCTGAAGCAGTCGCCCGACAACAAGATCTATGTGATCGATCTCAAGGCGAGCCCGCCGAAGCTCGCCGCCACGCTCACCGGCGGCAAGCAGCCCTCGGGCCTGAGCTTCAGCCCGGACGGCAAGATGGCGCTGGTCGCCAATCGCGGCGACAATTCAGTGAGCGTGCTGTCGGTCGACGGCACCGACGTCAAGGTGACGGATACCGTGAGCCTGCCGGACAGCGTGGCGCACGTCCAGTTCACGCCGGACGGCAAGCGCGCGCTCGCGGTGCGCTTTCCGGCGCACAAGGTCTCGATCCTCGACGTCGCCGGTGGCAAGGTCACCTACAACAAGGTCGACCTGCCGACCGGCCAATGGCCCTACAATGCGGTGGTGACGCCGGACAGCAAGCTGGCGCTGACCTCCGACAACGGCGCCTCCGGCTCCTCCGACGGCAGCGTCGACACCACCAGCGTGATTGATCTCGCCGCCAATCCGCCTGTGGTCATCGACCGCGTCGTGGTCGGCGACGGGCCGGAAGGCCTTGCGATGAGTCCGAAGGGCGATCTCGCGGCGGCTGCGATCCTGCGCGGCTCGAACATGAAGAATGCGTTCTTCTACAAAAAGAACGGCAGCATCTCGATCCTGAAGATCGACGGCAAGAAGGTGACCAAGACGCAGGACATCGAGGTCGGCGGCCTGCCCGAGGCGATCATGTTCACGCCCGACGGCAAGTACCTGCTGGCCGGCAACTTCCTCGACCAGGACTTCTCGATCCTGAAGGTCGATGGCACCGAGGTCACCGATACCGGCAGGCGCTTCAAGGTGCCGGGCCATCCGGCCTCGGCGCGGATGGGGAATTGAGGACGGCAGTCACTGCCAGCACGAGCGGCGCGATCCAGAATCGTAGCCCGGATGAGCGAAAGCGACATCCGGGTGCCTGGAGAACCTGGCCTCGGATACGCTACGCTCTTCGGGGCTACGGGAGCGTCACTGGAACGTCATGTCCAGGCATTTGGAGATGTCGGAGCCGAGCCCCGAGGAGATCGTGATGCAGCCGCGTACCTTCTGCTGGGTGGTATCGGCAACCCAGATCGAATAGCCGCCGGAGCCGAAGAAGGAGTTGGTGTTGGCCGGCTCGGTCTCGGTGGCATCGAAAGCGTAGTTGGAATCGGTGTCGAAGACGCGCGGCTTCTTGGTGCAGCCGCCGTCCGTCTGCACGTTGATGACCTCCTTGTTGTCCCGCGTCAGCGACAGCGAGACCTGGCAGCGGAAATATTCCGAGGTCTTGACGTTGAAGAGGTAGGCGTAGGACTTGCAGGTTGCGGTGTTGAGCTTGCCGGCCGAAAGCCCGCGGCTGCAGGCGATACGCTGGTTGTTGGAAAGCTTGAATTCGTCGGCGTGCGCAACGCATACCAGCGTCACCAGCGACAACGCCACATACAAGACCGACTTCGTGACGTGGTTCATTCGAATCGTCCCCGCAGAATTTTCTTCAGTGATTGGTTTTAACCTATGGATAGAAGATAGTCGTGCGGCGAAGCACGAAAATCGCAAAGTGATGCCGGCATGCCGCTGCGACAGCGCGCCCCATCGCATCGGCAGCACGATTGAGTTCTTGATTTGTTCGAGAATTGGATGACGCTTTTTCGCGTTCAAGGAGGATGGAATGACGATCCCAATCTTGAAGATCTTGGCGGCAGCAGCGGTGGTCGGCGCATCGGCGATCGCGGTCAGCGCCGAGCCCGTCGCACCCACCCCCTGGGAGCTCAAGCCCGACATGGGCTATGGCTACGGCAAGGACGGCAAGACCTTCGCCTACAAGATGGGCACCAGGAACGCCAACAAGCTGCTCAAGGGCGCCAAGAAGGTGCCGAAGGGCACGCTGTTTTTCCTTGGCGAGAACGGCCAGCTCTACATGCGCACCGGCCCTTATCTCGAAGGCGACGGCAGCTTCTCGTTCGGTTCGGAGTGAGACTAAAATTGTTGGTCGCGACGCTATCTTCAGAAGACGGTGGGCTCCCTCGTCCCGTTCTTACGGGGCCGCGACGAGCTTCGCTCGCGCTGAGAGGGTTGGGGTGAGGGGCAGACGCACGAGCGGTGCGTGTTGTCAGACCCGCCCCCCCTCACCTGGATTGCATCCGACGATGCAATCCGACCTCTCCCCGCAAGCGGGGCGAGGTTGTAGCGAACGCTGCCGCAACAGTTTCGCTAGCTTGTCCCATCGCTCTAATTGAACGCTCCCGCCAGCTCCTTCGAGCCCGGCAGACTGCTCAGCGAATCCATCCTGGCGTCGGTGACTGCGAGCAACTTCGCCACCGTGTTGTGCCTCACCGCCACCGGATTGCGCTCGTAGCCGCCCCGCTGGAAGAAGTTCGCGGTCGGCACCTGGTCGCGCATCTCGAGCGGCATGGTTACCATGTCGAAGCCGGTGCCATCGCCCGTCAGGTTCATCATCTCGAGCTCGGCGGCGCTCAGCGGCTTGTTGAAACCCTTGGCGCGGGCGAACAGCACCGAGGTCAGCAGCTTGTAGGTCTGCAGCATCGGACCGACGTCGATGTCGAGCACCATCGCATGCAGCGCCCAGCCCTGCTGGCTGTTGCCGATCTGCTCATGCGCAGACCAGTCGTCCGGCACCGAGCGGGCGATCGCCACCATCTTCTTCAGCACGGCGAGCTTGTGCTCCATCGCCTGCCGGCCCGGTCCGCTGGTCTGACCGACGCGCTCACCCAGCACCCGGATGAACAGCGGCCCCTGCTCGGCGAGCAGCTCGACGGTGTTGGTGGTGAGCAGCTGATTGTAGCCGATCGCGGTAGAGATCGCGCGGTTGCCCTTGAAGCCGGACTGCGAGTCGTGCTTGCCGTTGCCGCCGGTCTCGAAGGCATAGACCCGCACCGCCTGCTCACGCGTCAGGCCGCCGGCGGAGGCGAAGCTGGCATAGGCGCGCTTGAAATCGCTCTCGTTGGTCGGGCGCTGCGGCGCCCACTGGAACTGATCGCGCGCGGCCTGCAGCAGGTCGGCGACGACCGGGATGTATTTGGGCTCGCGCGGCTCGCCTTTCGGCTCGGGCTGCGGGTTCACCGGCCGCTTCGGCCCGGTGTAGACCGGCGGCTGCTCCAGCACGTAGTCGTCGAGCGCGATCGGCACGTGATCGCGCCGCTTGGCATTGCGGCCTCGCCGCTTGTCGGCGATGGCCTTCCAATAGGCGCCCGCTTGCGCGTCGAAGGCGGCGCGGGCCTCCTTGTATTCCCCTAGCCTGCGCTGGTAGTCGGCGATCGCCTCGGGCGAGGCTGCCTGCGCCATCGCGTCTCTCGGAGCCGCTGGCATGGCCCGCCCGGCCGCGTGCAGGGACGGCCCTGCGAAGGACAGGCCGAGGGCGGTAATCAGGAGGAAATGGCGAATCGGAGCGTGATGCATGGCACGGTTGTAGCGAAAACCACGGCTACTTCCAGGCAAAGACCGGCTGTTCCAGCGTGTCGACGCGGGTGTCGCGCCCGGCCAGCACCTCGCGGAACTGATCGATCAGCGGCAAAAGCGCGATCGCCACCGCTGCGCGCTTCAGCGGCTGCGTGGCGTCGCTCTCGGGCAACCGGACGAAGGCCGCGCAGCGCTCTGCAATATTCCGTCGGGTGGTATCGTCAAATGGCAGACCCATGCGGCTTGACTACATCAGCGCAGGCCATGATGAAAGCAACTGGATTTTTCGTACCGAAAAGCGCAGGCGCATGACAAAGACGGCCTTGGCCAAGCTCGAATCCGACGGCTGGGAGATCGTCGATACCAGCGGCTTCCTGCATCTCGTCGGCCCGCTGTGGCAGCGGAAGGTCGACGATACTTACGAATATGCCCTGCACACCGAGGACAAGCATCACAATCGCCGCGGGCTGGTTCAAGGCGGCGTGATCATGACCTTCGCCGACCGGGCCTGCGGCATGACCGCCCGCTTCGTCTCCGGCAAGCCGCACCTGGCCACCGTCCAGCTCGACGTGCATTTCGTCGAGGCCGGCAAGATCGGCGAGACGCTGATCGCGCGGCCGCATGTGGTTCGCACCACCAAGAGCCTGATCTTCATCACCACCGAGGTCACCGCCGGAGACCGCGTGATCGCGATGGCGAGTGGCGTGTTCAAGATTCTGAAGAGCGCCTGAGCCATCGCATGCGACGTCGTCATTGCGAGGAGCCAACGGGCCCGCGCAAAGCGCGGCCCGATGACAGGCTCCGCGACGAAGCAATCCAGGCTGCTTTCACGTTGACATTGCTGGATTGCTTCGCTTCGCTCGCAATGACGCCGTAACTATCTTGCGTCACACTCACGATCGAGGCCCACCATGAACTACCGTCAACTCGGCCGCAGCGGCCTGAAGGTTTCGCCGATCTGCCTGGGCACCATGATGTTCGGCGGCCCGACCGACGAAGCGACGTCCGCGCGTATCCTGGCGAAGGCGCGCGACGCCGGCGTCAACTTCATCGACACCGCGGACGCCTACAACAAGGGCGGCTCCGAGGAGGTCGTCGGCCGCGCCATCGCGACCGAGCGCGACCGCTGGGTTCTCGCCACCAAGCTCGCCAACCCGATGGGCGACGATCCGAACCGCGCAGGCCTGTCGCGGCGCTGGGTGCTGCAGGCGGCCGATGAAAGCCTGAAGCGGCTCGGCACCGATCGCATCGACATCTATTATCTGCACAAGGAGGATCACGCGACTCCGCTGGAGGAGACGGTGCGCGCACTCAGTGACCTCATCCGCGCCGGCAAGATCCGCTATTTCGGCGTATCCAACTATCGCGCCTGGCGCGTCGCCGAGATCTGCAACATCTGCGATATGATCGGCATCGACCGGCCCATCATCAGCCAGCCCTACTACAACGCAATGAACCGGATGCCCGAGGTCGAGCACCTGCCCGCCTGCTCTTACTACGGCCTAGGCGTCGTACCCTACAGCCCGCTGGCGCGCGGCGTGCTCACCGGCAAATACAGTGTCGACGCGGCGCCGGACAAGGACACACGCGCCGGCCGCAACGACACCCGCATGATGCAGACCGAGTGGCGGCCGGAGTCACTCAAGCTCGCGCAGGAGATCAAGCGCCATGCGGAGGCGAAGGGCTTCGCTGCCGGACATTTCGCGGTGGCCTGGGTGCTGAACTCCTCGCTGGTCAATTCGGTGGTCGCGGGCCCGCGCACCGAGGAACAGTGGGACGACTACATCCGCGCGCTCGACTATCCCTTCGCCGCCGACGACGAGGCATTGATTGACCGCCTCGTCGTCACCGGCCACGCCTCGACGCCGGGCTACAACGATCCCGCCTATCCGATCGAGGGCCGCAAGCCGCGGGTGGGGTGAGGAAGCAAATCTACAACGTCATCGACGGTGCACCCTCTCCCCTTGTGGGAGAGGGTGGTGAAATCGAACGAAGTGAGATTGAGCCGGGTGAGGGGTTATCTCGGCATGCGTAGGCGTGGATAGATACCCCTCACCCGCCTTCGATGCTTCGCAAGGGGAGAGGGTGGACCTATGCCGACGCTCGCGCTCTACCAAGCATCAACCAGCCGCGCAAAAATTCCTATCCCTCCGTCTCCAATCCCGTCGGGGTCGGCACGTTCTCGGGCTGCAACGTCATGCCGGCGTTGCGGGCGACGGATTCGAGCAGCGTCGCGAAATCCTTTGCCAGATAGCCGGCCGGATCTCCTTGCAGATGCGCCGCGCCGATATGGGCCTGCAGCGCCTCGCGCGCCGTCGCCGTGATCGGCATCGCGACACCGAGCTCGCGCGCCGCCCGCAGGCCGAGATCGAGATCCTTGCGCAGCAGCGGCGCAGTGAACGTCGTGGTCCAGTCGAGATTGACCAGCGCGTTGCTCTTGTACTTCGTGAACACCGAGCCCATCACGCTCGCATTCATGAAATCGAGGAAGGCATGGCGCGGCACGCCGGCCTTCTGCGCCAAAATGGTGATCTCGACGAGATTTTGGAACACCACGCCGAGCATCACATTGTGGGCGATCTTGCAGATGCGCGCCAGCTCGCCTTCGCCGACATAGGAGACGCCCGAGGCCGCGATGACCTTCAGATAGGGCGCGATGGTCTCGAAGGCATCCTTCGGACCGGAGGTGACCGAGGACAGCTTCCCGGCCTTGACGCATTTGCCATTGCCCGACACCGGCGCGCGCACGAAGGCGCAGCCGATTTCCTTGAGCCGTGCGGCGATGGTTTCGGACTCATCGACGCCGATCGACGAGCAGTCGACCAGGATTTTCGGACGGGGGCCGTCTCCGGCGAGAAGTCCGTTCGGACCGAAATAGATCTGCTCCAGATCGCTGCCGGTCGAGACCATCGAGAACACGATGTCGCAGGCCGCGAGCTCATTGACGTGGTCGACGATCTTGCCACCCCGGGCCGCGAGCGGGTCGGCCTTGGCGCGGGTCCTGTTCCAGATCGACACCTTGTGGCCCGCCTTCAAGAGCCGTTCGGCCATCGGAAAGCCCATGCGGCCCATGCCGATCCAGCCCAGCGAATGCGTCGCTGTCATTGCTCTCTCCTGTATTTCTCAACACTCAGTAGCGATTAGCGATCGGCAGCTCTTCCGCCGGGAACAGCGTGATCACCTTGCAACCCTTGTCGGTGACGACGACCTCTTCCTCGATGCGCGCAGCCGAATAGCCGTCGGCCGCCGGGCAATAGGTCTCGAGCGCGAACACCATGCCGGTCTTGATCTCCATCGGGTTCTCCAGCGAGACCAGCCGCGAGATGATCGGCCGCTCATGCAGCGCCAAACCGAGCCCATGGCCGAACTGCAGACCGAACGCAGCCATCTCGGAGGGAAAGCCGAACTCCTCCGCCTTCGGCCAGACGCTCGCGACCGTGTCGGTCGAGACGCCCGGCTTGATCAGCGCGATCGCATTGTCGAGCCATTCTCGGCAGCGCTTGTAGGCATCGTGCTGCACCGGTGTGGCGCGGCCGACATTGAAGGTGCGGTAATAGCAGGTGCGATAGCCCTGATAGGACTGCAGGATGTCGAAGAAGGCCTGGTCGCCCGGACGCAAAATGCGGTCGGTGAAATTGTGCGGATGCGGATTGCAGCGCTCGCCGGAGATCGCGTTGATCGCCTCGACGTCGTCGGAGCCCATCTCGTAGAGCAGCTTGTTGGCGAGCGCGACGATGTCGTTCTCGCGCACGCCGGGCTTCAGATGCTCGTAGATCGAGTGATAGACGCCATCGACCATGGCGGCCGCCTGGTTGAGCAGCATGATCTCGTCGATGTTCTTGATCTCGCGCGCATCCAGCATCACCTGCTGGCCGTCGACGACTTTCATGCCGGCCTTCTGCAGCTCGAAGAACATCGCGGTCTCCGCGAGGTCGACACCGACAGGCATGTCGGCGACGCCGGCCGATCGCAGCAGGCTCATCACCTCCTCGGCATGCGCCTTCATCAGCCCGACCGCAGGCGGCACGGTGCCGCGCATGCCGAGCATGCCGGCGCGGCAATTGTCCGGGGACAACCAGTCGCAATAGATACGGTGATGCACGGCCGCCGAGCCGAAATCCCACACGATCGGCTCGCCATCGCCTGCGAGCAGCGCAAAGCGGCAGAGCTTGTCGCGCTCCCATTCGCCGATCTTGGTGCCGGAGACGTAGCGGATGTTGTTGACGTCGAACAACAGCAGCGCGCCGCAGCCGGATGCCTTCAATGCCGCGCGCGCCCGCGCCAGGCGGTAGCGCCGCAGCCGATCGAAATCGACGCGGCGCTCGAAATCGACCGAGACATGGCCGTGCGAAGGAATCGCGCGGTCCCAGCGCCAATGCGGATCGAGATGTTCCGGGCTGACCAGATGCGGCTTGAGCGCGGTGCCTGTCATGTTGCGGATATCCAGCTATGGCTATTGCAATCGATTGCAATAGGCGATTTATTGCATGCGCGCACAGGCTGTCAAGCTGCGTGCGGACGCAATCGTCGCTGCATCGCGACATGAAGACAGGCGGATGGATCACAACCGACGACAGCCAAGGCGCGCGCGCGCCGTCCCGGCCATAACGCCGCGCCCGACGATCAAGGACATTGCCGAGCGCTGCGGCGTGCATCCCTCGACGGTGTCGCGCGCGCTCAGCCCTGACATGAAGCATCTTGTCGCCGACGATGTCGCCCGGCGCATCCACGCCGCTGCCAATGCGCTCGGCTATCGGCTGAACCTCGCGGCGGCGGCTTTACGCACCGGACGCAGCGGACTGATCGGCATGCTGGTGCCCGATATTGCTGATCCAGGCTTCCCGCCGATCCTGTCCGGCATCGCCGATCAACTCGATGCCGCAGGCTATGCGACGATCGTGGTCGATGTCGGCGCCCACGGGTCGCAGCAGCAATTCGTCGATCGGCTGATCGGACGCGGCGTCGACGGGCTCGTGCTCGCCACCGTGAGCCTGCGCGACAGCATCGTGAAGCATTGTCTCGATGCCGGTATCCCCGCGGTGCTGGTGAACCGGCTCGATGGCAGGGCGCGACTGCCGTCGGTCGCAAGCGATGACGCCGAAGGCATGCGGCTTGCGGTCAACCATCTCGTCGAGCTCGGCCATATCAGCATCGCCCATGTCGCCGGCCCGCCTGACATCTCCACCGGTGCGCGACGTCGCGCCGGCTTCGAGGCCAGCGCTGCGCGTGCGGGCCTCGCGACGCGCGACACCATGATCGAGATCGCCACAGCCTACACCCGCGAGGCGGGGCGCGAAGCGGCGCTGCGCCTGCTCGATCGCAAGGCGCAGCCAAGCGCGATCGTCGCCGCCAACGATCTGCTCGCGCTCGGCGTCTATGACGCGCTCGCGGCGCGCGGACTCAAATGTCCCGACGATGTCTCGGTGGTCGGGCACAACGACATGCCCTATGTCGACATGCTGTCGCCGCCGCTCACCACGGTTCGTATCGCCCAGCGCAACATGGGCGAGGCGGCGGCGAAGCTGCTGCTCAGCCGCATCGCCGGCCCGTCGACGAAGCGCGAGCATATCGTGCTCGCACCCGAGTTGATCGTACGTCGTTCGACTGCGGCTCCTCGCGAGCCGAGCCGGCGAGGCATGACGATTTCGTGACAACGCGCGTCGCCCGCGGCGCAAGACATCGTGATCTGCGGCAGCGCGATCCCTTGGTGCATCTCAAGGCATAATAGCTGACCTCGATTGATCTTTCCCATCAAGCCAGCGCTTCGGAGGATCATCATGAAAGCCCTGGTCTATCACGGACCCGGCCAGAAATCGCTTGATGATCGGCCGAAGCCGGTCATCGTCGATCCGACCGATGCGATCGTGAGAATCCTCAAGACCACGATCTGCGGCACCGATCTGCACATCCTCAAGGGCGACGTTCCGACCTGCACGCCGGGCCGCATCCTCGGCCATGAAGGCGTCGGTGTGGTCGACGCCGTCGGCAGCGCAGTGCGCGCGTTCAAGCCCGGCGACCACGTCATCGTTTCCTGCATCTCCGCCTGCGGCACCTGCGATTATTGCCGCCGCGGCATGTATTCGCATTGCGCAAATGGCGGCTGGATTCTGGGCAACAAGATCGACGGCACCCAGGCGGAGTATGTTCGCACGCCGCATGCCGATACCAGCCTCTATCACGTGCCGGCTGGCACCGAGGAAGATGCATTGGTGATGCTGAGCGACATCCTGCCAACCGGCTTCGAATGCGGCGTACTGAACGGCAAGGTCGAGCCGGGCTCGACGGTTGCGATCGTTGGCTCGGGTCCGATCGGGCTTGCGGCGCTCCTGACCGCGCAGTTCTATTCGCCGGCCGAGATCATCATGATCGATCTCGACGACAACCGCCTTGAGGTCGCCTCTCGGTTCGGCGCCACAACGGTGATCAACAACAAGGACGGCAAGGCCATCGAGAAGGTGATGGCGCTGACCGCCGGTCGCGGTGTCGATACCGCGATCGAGGCCGTGGGTGTGCCTGCGAGCTTCGTCACCTGCGAGGACATCATCGCGCCCGGGGGCGTCATCGCCAATGTCGGCGTCCACGGGGTCAAGGCCGACCTGCATCTGGAAAAGCTGTGGGATCGCAACATCGCGATCACGACGCGATTGGTCGACACCGTGACCACGCCGATGCTGCTGAAAACGGTGCAGTCGCGCAAGCTCGAGCCGAAGCGGCTGATCACCCACCGCTTCAAGCTCGATCAGATCCTCGACGCTTATGAGACCTTCGGCGCCGCCGCCCAGACCAACGCGTTGAAGGTACTGATCGAGGCGCAATAGAACAAATGAGACGCCTCGCATAGCCGGTTCTGGGAGCTTCGCTCCTTCCCCTGCAGTGCGAGGCGGCGGGCGGCCTGCTGATCGGCCGCATCGCCAAGCCCTTGCAAAGCGCAAGCACATCCGGCTCGCACCACAGATCATGGTGTGCGGATCGACGACCCAGCACGATAGCTGAATTACTTACTCAGCCGCTCACCCGGCAGGCGTACCAGCCCGCGTGACCACCTGCCCGGCTCTCGCGCCTGGATGCGCGCCCTGCCACCATGTCAGCGCGCCGTTGACGATGACGGCCTCGATGCCGGAGGCCGGTACGCAGGGCTCGTCATAGGTCGCGGTGTCGCGCACGGTGGCGGCATCGAAGATCGTGATGTCGGCGTGGTTGCCGAGCACGATGGTGCCGCGCTCTTTGATGCCGAAATTCTGCGCCGTCAGCCCGCTCATCTTCCACACCGCGGTCTCCAGCGAGAACAGGTTCAGCTCGCGGCAGTAATAGCCGAGCACGCGCGGGAAGGTGCCCCACAGGCGCGGATGCGGCCGCTCGCCGAACGGCAGGCCGTCAGAGCCGATCATGGTCGGCTCGAACGCCAGGATGTTCTGCACATCCGCCTCGTCCATCGCGAAATAGATCGCAGACGCCGGCTGCAACCGCTTGGCCGCCTCGAGCCGGTCGATGCCCCAGTCGGAGGCGATGTCGGCAAGGTCGCGTCCCGCCATCTCGGGATGCGGCTTGGAGGCCGCGACCACGACCTTGACCTTGAGCTTGGCCGGATCGGTGTGCAGCATGGTCGAGGACGCGTTGTAGGGATAGCAGTCGAGCGCGACACACTGGCACTGCATCGCCTTGCTGATCACCGGCAACGTCTGCTTTGACCGGCCGAAATTGGCCGGCTGGGTCACCTTGTGGTGCGAGATCACCACCTGCACGTCGAGCGCCTTGCCGATCGCAAAGCTCTCCTCCAGCGAGTCCATCACGCGGTCGGCCTCGTTGCGCATATGCGTCGCATAGACCGCGCCGGTGCCGGTCAGCGGACGGCAGATCTCGATGATCTCCTCGGTGGGGGCTGCTTCCGCTGGCGGATAGAACGTGCCCGTCGAGACGCCGATCGCGCCGGCATCCAGCGCCTCCTGCACCAGCGCGCGCATCTCGGCGATCTCGCCCTCCGATGCCGGCCGGGAAAGATCGCTCATCACGGAGGCGCGCAGCGCGGTGTGGCCGACCATGGGCGCGATGTTCACCGACGACGGGTTGGCACGCAGCGTCGCCATGTAGTCTGCGAAAGTTGCGAACTCGGTGTGGCGGCCGCCGCCGGCGGAGAGCAGCCCAAGCGGCATCGGCCGTGGCGTGCCCGGCCTCAACGGCGCGACGCTGACGCCGCAATTGCCTGATACCACCGTCGTCACCCCTTGCGAGATCTTGAACGGCATCTCGGGTTCGACCAGCACGGCGCTGTCATCATGGGTGTGGGAATCGACGAAGCCGGGCGCCACGACCTTGCCGGCGGCTTCGATGGTGCGTTCGGCGTTCGCGCCCTTGAGATCGCCGATCTTCACGATACGGCCGTTGCGGATGCCGACATCGGCGTCGAAACGCGGCGCCTTGGTGCCGTCGATCACGGTGCCGCCGCGGATAATGAGGTCGAAGAAGCTGGCAGAAGATTCGGTCATGAGGTCTCGCGCATCGCTGGCTATGAGATGGATGTGGGTGAGGAGATCGGCCATTTCGGCTGGCGGATCTTCCTGTATGGCAGGTTGGCCCAGTTCGGATCGGCCGAGCCGGGTGCGCCGACATAGAGGATCTCGCGGGCGATCTCGGCAAACGACGCATGGAAATGCTGCGCCGACTTGACCACGATGATCTTCTTCGCGGTGGGATCGCAGCCGAGTTGCGCGAACAGCCCGGTGTCGAGCGCTTGCGTGCGCACCGCGTTCAGCACGATGTCGATGCCATTCGTGTTGACCAGCGCGCAATCGCCCATCGCCGATGGCGTGCCGGCCTGGCTCGCCTGCATCATGTCGGGGATCACCGCGCGCACCGTGCAGTCGGCATCGACGGGATCGCCGGACAGCGGGCCGGTCTTGCCGCCGATCCGAAGCGCAAGGCGCGCACCGACGCCGGCATCGAAGGCGATGCGCACCGCGATCGGATCCCAGAGCGGGCCGAGCGCCGCATTCGTGATGCCGCGCTCCAGCAGCCGGCGCAGGATGAAGGTGGAGTCGCCGGAGGCGCCGCTGCCGGGATTGTCGGAGCGGTCGGCCAGCACGATCGGTCCACCCTCGGCGGCGAGCGCGCGATCGAGTGCGGTGCCGACGTCGAGATAGCGCACCATGAGCTGCTCGCGTAAGCCGATCACCTCATGGGCGAGCGTGCGTGCAAGGGCTTGCGCCTTGGCCTGGTCGCCGTCGGCATAGACCAGCACCTTGGAGCCCATGTCGGGGACGTCGCCGGTGGCGAAGCCCTGGATCATCGAGATCGAAAGAATGCCGTCCTTGCCCTCCAGCGCCTGCATGCGCTTGACCAG
>Ga0209677_100306_pt1 | contig 32088 bp, 25 predicted proteins | sample AraplaCvi_mCL_r2_2_FD_184285 | JGI IMG/M metagenome (GOLD analysis project Ga0209677, IMG submission 184285) | Arabidopsis root microbial communities from North Carolina, USA - plate scrape CL_Cvi_mCL_r2 (SPAdes) (version 2) | ecosystem: Host-associated > Plants > Roots > Endosphere | place: USA... | reverse complement strand
GTTCCGCGTCGATGCCGGCGGTGACCGCCTGGGCCGCTGCCTCCCCCGGTGTGCGGGCGGTGTGGAAGATCGTCTCGAGCATCCGGACAGAGCTGTAGTCGCTGACGACGATGCCGGTGAACCCGAGCCGGCCACGAAGGAGGTCGGTCAACAGCCACCGGTTGGCGACGGCCGGTACACCGTCGATCTCGTTGTACGAGTTCATCACCACAGAGAGCCCGGCCTCGTCGATCGCGCGTCGGAAGGGCTCCGCGTGCTCGTCCACCAGGGCGCGCGCGCCGATCGCCGTCGCCGCCTGGTTGAGTCCTCCTTCGGACGCCGCATAGCCCAGGAAGTGCTTGCCGGTCGCGAGAACGGCTGCGGCCGTCTTCCGGCCGTGAATCCCGTGGACGAAGGCGACGGCACTACGCGCCACGAGCTCGGGATCTTCTCCGTACGTCTCGTGCACGCGGCCCCACCGCGGGTCGCGGGCGATGTCCATGACGGGAGAGAAGACCAGATGACCTCCGACATCGTGGACATACGCCGAAGAGATCGCGGCGTGGGCTTCGATGAGTTCGGGGTTCCACGCCGCCGCCTGCGCCCAGGCGGTGGGGAACTGCGGCGCCGCGCGGTGCACGACGCCGTTGATCGCCTCGAAGTGCACGAGCGCGCCGATCCCGAACGGTGCGCGCTCGATGACCTCCGCCTGGATCGCCCGAATGTCGCTGCGGAGCTGTTCGCGAGTGGTTCCCGCGAACCAGGCCATCGAGAGGTGACCCACCCCGCGCGGCCTCAACTCTGCAAGACGGTTGACGTCCAGGCCGAACAACGCGCCACTTCCCGGCGACGGCGGGGCAAGCAGGTCGGTCAGACGGATGCCGGTGAGCTGAGCGACCTTCTCCTCGAGGGACAGCCGTCGCCGAATCGCCTCGGGTGTCATATCGCTTGCCCTCTCGTCATCGCGCTCCGCCGTCCGCAGCGTGCAGGGCGAACTTCGCGAACATGTCCTCGAACATCAGGCGTGTGTCGGGCCGGGTGAAGACGCGCACGGGGGGCAGCGTCGGCTGAGCTGCTCCGTACCAGCCGGAGTCGGTGATGGACATCCTCGGCATCATGACGGAGTCGGACGAGGCCGGGTCCGGGTCGAATGCGGACTGCAGGGCGGTCAGAAGCACGAGCGGGCTGTCGCCCAGCACGTACGTCTCGCCCAGATTCATGCCGTGCCGGTAGAGCAGCTCCGCGAATTCGTCGAGCGCAGACATCAGGTAAGCGCCGAAACCGCCGAGGTCTCCAACGCGCCGTCGCAGCTCCGTCCACGAGACCAGGCAGCGCCGGTACGCGTCGGCCGGAACCTGCCAGAGCGGGATCGGCGAGCCGAACACGACGTGCGCACTGGCCACGTCGATGTTCATGTTGTACTCGGCCCCGAACATCGACGGCTCCGCGGGTTCCGTGTCGGAGTAGCCGGCGCCACCGATCCAGACCGCCGTGAGCCGTTCGGCGATGGAGGGCTCGGTGAGGTAGGCGTTGGCGAGTTCGGTGAGGCCTCCTCCGAGGACCACGTACAGCGGCAGGTCGGTGTCATCCCGGAGCGCTTCGGCGACGATCGCTTCACTCGCTTCCGATCTCACGGCTGCTGCGCCGGTGCGATCCTGCTCGGTTCCACACAGGACGGGGAGGTCGACCTTCATCTGCGCGAGCAGCGCCGCCACCACGGAGACTCCGCGGTCCACCGAACCGATGTGCGCTCCGGGCGGCACCGCCGGCAACCGGGATGCGATGACGAACGGGATCTCCACGGACGGCGAAAGCAGATGATGCGCGAGCTGGAAGAGGTCGTCGGGATCGCCGGCGAAGTCGTTGTCCACGATCACCCGCGCGCGGGGCGGACGGGAGATCAGCTCGGTCGGGTTCACGGGCGAGCCGCCGGGCTCCGGCGGAGCTCCGCAAGTCGTTGGAGCAGGCGCTCTCCCAGCACCGGGAAGGGGAGTTTCGACGCGGCCATCGGCAGGATCGTGCGAAGTGGCATCGGCAGAACGAGCGGCAGCGTCGCGTCGTCCCACTCCCCCGATCCCCGCGTCGCGAACTGCGTCATCATCTCCTGAAGCGCGACAGCGCCCTCGGCATCGGCGAACCAGTCGCCCATGGCGGAGTCGAGGGTGAGGGGCGGTGCCGGCTCCGTGCCTGCGAGCTCGATGCAGACCTCGGCGCGGATGTCGCGCGAGGATGCTGCGGCCTGGATCGTGTAGAGACCAGCGCCTCGAACCCATTGCCGGGAGCGCGAGCTCCAATAGTCCAGGTCGGCGAGCGGGATCCGTGATGTGACCACGGTGCTGCCGCCGGCCTCGACGATCACCTTCTCGAACCCCACCAGCTCGTGCGACGGGCGGTCTTCTTCGGACTCCGGCGGCACGGAGTAGAACTGCACGACCTCCGCGCCGTCGCGCGATCCGGAGTTGGTGACGCGAACCCGGACCTCCACGGCGTCTCCCCTGAGGTCGGCGCGGAGGTCGTCGTACTCGAAGCTCGTGTACGAGAGGCCATGGCCGAAGGGATAGGCGACATCGCGGCCCACTGAGTCGTAATGGCGGTAGCCCACGTAGATCCGCTCGCCGTAGAGGACCGTCCGGCCGTTGCCGGGGAAGTTGTGGAACGACGGAGTGTCCGCGAGCGCCAACGGAATGGTCTCCGCGAGCTTGCCCGACGGATTCGTGTCGCCGAACAGGAGGGAAGCCGTCGCGCCCCCGACAGCCTGCCCTCCCAGCCACATCTCGAGGATCGCCGGGACGCCTCCGTGCCACGGCTCGAGGGAGACGACACCACCGTTCGAGAGAACGACGGCGACCCGATCATTGACCGCAGCGATCCGCTCCAGAAGGGCCAGCTGGTCCCCGGGAAGGTCCATGGTGGCGCGGTCGAATGCTTCGGACTCGTCCTCGGCAGGAAGCCCCAGGAACACGACGACGTCGGATGCCGCGCGAGCCGCTGCGACCGCCTGCTCCACGAGGTCGGGTGCCGCCGTGCCGTCGAGGGTGAAACCGGGCTCGAAGATCACGTCTCGATCGCCGGCTCGGCCGCGGATGGCGTCCAACGCGTCATCGAGCCGTGTCGGCACGATGTGGCTGCTTCCGGCGCCTTGGTAGCGGGGCGTGCGAGCGAACTCTCCGATGACGGCGATCGGGCCCCCGGCATCCGCGGAAAGAGGCAGGATCCCGTCGTTCTTGAGGAGAACGGCGGACTGCTCGGCGATCTCCTTCGCGAGAGCGTGATGGGTCTCCTGATCGAACGCGGGCGCCTGACCGGCTCGGGCAGCCATCAGCGCCACCGCGAGCTCTGCGACGCGCGAGGCCGCCCGATCCAGGATCGCCTCGTCGAGTGCGCCGCTGCGAACAGCCTCGATCAGAGCGGCCGAGCCGGCGCCCGTGCCCGGCATGTCGAGGTCGAGCCCGGCCCGCACCGCCGCGACCACGTCGGACGCAGCCGCCCCCCAGTCGGAGAGGACGACGCCATCCCAGCCCCACTCCTCTCGGAGGATCTGCGTGAGCAGCCAGTGGTTCGAGATGACGGGCTCCCCGTTGACCGCGTTGTAGGAGGCCATGACGGTGGCGGGAGACGACTTCTCGATGACCCGCTGGAAGGCCCTGAGATAGATCTCGCGAAGCGAGCGCTCGTCCACCTCGGCGCTGATCCTCATGCGGTCGGTCTCCTGGTCGTTCGCGACATAGTGCTTCACCGACGCCGCGACCCCGTGACTCTTCAGGCCCCTCACCCACGCGGCCCCGAGCTCACCGGACAGAAGGGGGTCTTCCGAGAAGTATTCGAAGTTCCGGCCGCACAAGGGACTGCGCTTGATGTTCACTCCGGGACCGAGCAGCACGTCCACGCCCAGCGCCCGCGCTTCGACTCCCAGAGCGACCCCCATCGAGGAGAGAAGGTCCCGATCCCACGAGCTCGCCGACGCGGACGCAGTGGGGAAGGCTGTCGAGGGCCTGGCGGCGTTGATGCCCAGGTGGTCCCCGCCGACTTCCTGCCGGCGCACACCATGCGGGCCATCGGACAAGACCATGGCCGGGATGCCGGCCGATTCGACGGCCTTGGTGTTCCAGAACGCGAAGCCGGAAACAAGCGACGCCTTCTCTTCTAGGCTGAGTCGCTCGATCGACGGGTGAGTGGTCATCTGATTCGTTCTCCTGTGATACCTGAGGTGGCGAGCGGTCGCGTCACCGACGCGGGTGGGCCAGGCCGGCGCTCTCTCCGCCGTCGGCGATGAACTCCGCCCCTGTCGAGAAAGACGCCTCGTCGCTCGCCAGGTAGACGACCAGCTTCGCGATCTCGCTCATCTCTCCCATGCGATGGAGCGCCACGTGATCCTGGGGGAACTCCATCCCCTGCAGCAGCGGAGTACGGATGAGCCCCGGGTGCACGGTATTGACCCGGACGTTGTACGGACCCAGATCGAGAGCCGCGCTCTTGGTGAGCCCCCGCAGACCGAACTTCGACGCGTTGTAGCCGGTGATGCCGCCGTAGCCCTGGAGCCCGGCGTCGGAGGAGATGTTGATGATGGAACCGCGTCCGGAGGCTTTGAGCGCGGCCGCGGCCGAGCGGATCCCATAGAAGGAGCCGGTCAGGTTGACGTCGATGACCAGGTTCCAGTCCTCCGGCGAGTGCACGTCGATCGGAGCGTTCCGCACCACCCCGGCGTTGTTGATGAGGATGTCCAGGCGGCCGAACGTCTGCTCGACCACGTCGACGGCGCTGCGCCACTGGTCGTAGTCGCGGACATCGAGATGGACATAGCGCGCCGACGGTCCGATCTCCGCGGCGAGCTGACGACCGTCCTCGTCGAGAACGTCACCGATCACCACCGAGGCTCCTTCCGCGGCCAGTTCCCGGGCGAATTCCGCCCCGAGACCGCGGCCGGCTCCACTGATGAGTGCGACCTTGTCGGTGAGACGGTTCATGCGTGAGGACTCGCTTTCGTGCGATGGATGGGAAGGTCTCGAAACGAATGTCGAAACACGACACTATTTTCGCGCCGGAGGGCAATCTACCACGGTGACGATTACGGCGTGTGGCCCCCTGGCACGACTCCACCAGGCCGGGGCCGGCACCAGGACGCCTATCATCGGAAGCATGTCCGCGGAGTCCACCCCTGAGCGTCCGGCGAGCGGCCCCGGCTCCCGGGGTCCTTACGCGAAGTCGAAGCAGGTGCGGCAGAAGATTCTGGAGGCGTGCATCGAGGCGTTCAGCGTCTCCGGCTTCCACGGCGCCACCATGAAAGAGATCGCGGCCAAAGCGGGGATCAGCCAGACCGGCCTGTTGCACCACTTCCCCAACACCCGGTCCCTTCTGATGGAGGTCCTGGAGGAGCGATCGCTCCAGGAGTCGTCCATCCTCCACGCAGCTGCCGAGAAGGACTTCTTCCATGCGCAGCTGAGCGTCGTCCGCGACAACGAGACGCGGCCCGGCATGATCCAGTTGCACACCACGATCTCCGCGGAGGCGACCGACGCCGACCATCCTGCGCATGACCGGTACCGGAAGCGCTACGACGACCTGCGCGCGTACCTCGTCGCTCTCTTCGAGATGCAGCAGAGCCGGGGTTATGTCCGCGTGTCCGCCTCGCCCACAGCTCTGGCCAACCTCTTCGTCGCAGCCCTCGACGGATTGCAGTTGCAGTGGCTCTACAACCCCGACGAGGTGGATGTGGCGGAAAGCCTCGAAGCGTTGATCGATGCGTTGCTGAGCGACGTGGCCTGATGTCAGGACCACGACTCAGCGGGTGCCGCGCACGCGCGTGAGGATGATCAGCCCTCCGACGAGTGTGCATCCGGCTGCGACGAGGAAGAGAAGCGTGTAGTTCTTGTCCACCCCGGTAGCGCCGATCACCAGCAGGCCGGACGCGATCACTGGACCGACAGCTTGCGGGAGGAGCGTGGCGTAGTTGTTGATGCCGAGGAAACGCCCGGCGTTCGTGTCCCGCTCGGGGAGGATGTCGAAAACGATCGCCTGGTCGACCGATGCGAACATTCCGACGCCCAAGGTCGTCAGCAGCGAACCGGCGAGGAGTACGGGCAGACCGGATCCGAACGCCATGATAAGCACTCCGCCGGTGAAGACGATCGCGGCGGCCATGACCAGAGACCGGCGCCTTCTCAATTTGTCGGACAGCCAGCCCCCGCCGAGAGCACCCAGCGATCCGAGGACGACTCCACCGAGCGCGAGGATGACGATGGTGCCGCCGATCTCGCTCACCTTGACACCCAGACGGGACGCGAAGAAGAACGTTGTGAAGGTCGTCGAGAAGGCCAGGCCGAGGTTGAAGATCACCCGGCCGAGGCTGTTCCAGGCGAAATCGACGTGCTCGGCCGGCTTGAACACAAGGTTCCGGAAGAACCCGCCGATGGTGAGTCGGTCGGCGTTGACCAGAGCAGGGTTCGGATCGTCTTTCACGAAGATGAGGAAGAGCACGATGAAGACGAGGGCGATGACGCCCGGAACCATGAAGACGAGCAGGTTCTGACCGATCAGGGACGATGCGATGCCCGCACCGACGACGGGGCCGAGGTTCTGGACGAGGCCGACGAGCCCCGACACCCTCCCGCGCTGTTCCTCGGGAAGCTTGTCGGCTTGTGAGTTGGTCAGGCCGGAGAGAACCGCGGCCCCCCAGCTCAGTTGGGCGAGCACCCACGCCGCGCCGAGCACGATGATGTTCGGGGCGTACGCCAGGATGGCCAGCGACAGCATGCCGCCGATGAGCCCGGCGATGATGTACGGACGTCGGCGACCGAGCCTGGAGCGCGTACGGTCGCTCAGGATTCCGATGATCGGCGCCGCGACGAGCGGTGCAACCGCGCCGATCCCGGTGATGTAACCGAGATACTCGTCATGCCCCGGCGCCAGTTGCTCCACCTTCAAGGCGAGCGAGATCGCGATCGGGGTGACCAGCGCGATGTAGGCGCCGAAGACGGCGAAGGTCAGCAGGGCGATGTACCCCTTGCTCACCCGCGGGCGGTCGCTCCTCACGTCGGCCCCGGACGGCTGGCCGGCCGACATTACGAGCCCCGCTTCCGCTTGCCCCACCGGGAGGCTCGCGTTGAGAGGTTCTGCATTCGTACCAGTCGTGGCGTCTGCGGCCGAACCGCCCTGTGAACGCTCGGTCATCGTGATCCTCCTCGATCGATGGTGAGGCGTGAATATAGAAACGTAATTCGATATTCAGGCTACCCGGGACGATAGCACAATGACCGGCGCTACGCGCCGGGAGGGTCCGCGCGGCCGCCGGGTCACCGCAAATGGATGGCGAGCGCGGGGCAGACCCCTGCGGCCTGACGCACCTGCTCGACGTCCTCACCCTCGACCTCGTCGACAAGGAGGAAGGCGATGCCGTCGTCCTCCCGCTGGTCGAACACGTCCATGGCGGCAACGACGCACTGCCCGCTCGCCACGCACTTCTCCTGTTCCAGGATCACCTTCATGCTGCGTTTCCTTTCGTCACCATTCGATGGGGAGTTCGTAGACGCCGTAGATCACGGCGTCGTGCTTGAAGCGGATCTGCTCGAGCGGAACAGCCAAGCGCAGCTCGGGCAGACGACGGATCAAAGTGGGGTAGACCACCTGCAACTCCATGCGCGCAAGGGGCTGTCCCAGGCACTGATGCACTCCGAACCCGAACGCCACATGGTTTCGTGGGTTCCGTTCCAGGTCGAGCTCCGAAGCCTCCGGAAACACCTCCGGGTCGCGATTGGCGAACTCCAGACCGACGATCACGCCCTCCCCCGCGGGGATCGTGACGTCGCCCACGACGGTGTCCGCCGTGACGGTCCGTTTCAGTCCGTCGTGAATGATGGACAGGTAGCGCAGAAGCTCCTCGACCGCGGAGCCGACAAGCGCGGGATCCTCGGACATCCTCAGCTTCTCCAGCTGGTCGGGGTGCTGAAGCAGCGCGACGGTGCCGAGTGCGATCATATTGGCCGTGGTCTCGTGCCCGGCGAAGAGGAGCAGGATGCCCATCTGGACCGCGTCGCCTCTCTCGAGTTCGCCGGCAACGACACGTGCACCGAGGTCGGACAGCAGGTCCTCGCCGGGATCTTCGATCTTTCGCTCGAGCAGCCCGGCCAGATACTGACCCAGCGCGTTGAAGGCGGCGGCCTGGTCCTCCGGTGTCGCTCCTCGCCGCACGATCGTCCGGCTGTGCGTCTGGAAGAGCTCGTGCTCGTCGTAGGGGACGCCGAGAATCTCGCAGATCACCAGCGAGGGAAGCGGTAACGCGAAGCGCTCGACGAGGTCAGCGGGCTGCGGGCCGGCCACGAGTTCGTCGATCAACCCGTCGACGATGGCCTGGACCTTGGGACGGAGTGCCTCGATGCGGCGGATCGTGAAGGTGCCGGTCGCCATTCGTCGCAGACGGGCGTGCTCCGGGTCATCCATCAGGATGAAGCTGAGTCCGGCTCCTTCCTGACGGTCGGCGATGTGCGCGACCGGATAGCCGGGATGCGACGAGTCAGAGCTCGTATTCGGTGAAGAGAGCAGGGATTTCGCCTCCTCGTAGCCTGTGATCAGCCAGGGGGACCTGCCGTCGGCGAGCTGGATACGAGCGACCCGCTCGCCCGAGCCTTGGCGTGCGATTCCCGCTGGTGGCGGATCGAACGGGCAGCGCTGGTCGCGTGTCAGGGGAAAGACCTGCGAGTGGGTCTCCGCTTCGCTCTTCGCTGGATTCATTGTTTCGTCCTCCTCAGGTGCGGCTTGGGTAAGTCGGTTCAGGAAACAGCAGTGATGCGCTCGTCGTACTCTCTGAGCGGTGCGCTCAGGAGGCGCGCCTGTTTGGGCATCCCCCAGCCGACGACTCCGACGACGCGTCCTTCGCGTCGTGCGGTGACGACGAAGCGGTCGCCCGTCATGTCGCCAGCAGCGACGACCTCGTCATCCGCCGGACGAGCCGAGCCGAACACCTGGATCCGGACCCCGAACTGGTCTGACCAGAAATAGGGAACCGGAGCGTACGGGGCGCCGAGGCCGAGAATGTCGCGAGCGACGGCGACGGCCTGCTCGGAGGCGTTCGTCCGGTTCTCCAAGCGCACGAGCGTGTCCTGGTGAGGATGGCGCCACCGTGCAACATCGCCGACGGCCCAGACGTTCGGTGCGGCCCGGCAGTGCGAGTCGCACACGACACCGTCATCGAGGATGAGCCCGCTTCCGGCGAGCCAGTCCGTCTCCGGTTCGCTGCCGACGGCGACGACGACGGTTCGGGTCCGGATTCTCGAGCCGTCATCCAGCAGGACCTCCTGGACCGAGCTGCCGCCTCCCATCGCCGAGACGCGCTTGCCACCGATGAGCTCTATTCCCGCCGCGCGGTGCCGCTCGGCGAGAACGGTGGAGGCGAGCTCGCCCAGCTGCCCGGCCATCGGGCGGGCAGAGGATCCGATGAGAGTCACCTCCTTGCCGCCGGCCTTGGCCGTTGCAGCGATCTCGCTGCCGAGGACTCCGTTGCCCACGACCACCACCGGCCCCAGGCCCGTCATGGCGCGGCGCAGGGCCACGGCATCGTCCAAGGAGCGCAACGTGTGCACACCGGACAGGCCGACGCTGCCCGGCAGGCGCCTCGGACGCAGCCCGGTGGCGATGACCACCGCGTCGGCCTGATGCACCCGCCCGTCGGCGGTATGCACCGATCTTTTTGCGGAGTCGAAGGACTCTGCAGCAGAGCCCAGCGCCCAGCGGGCCCCCAACTCGTCCAGGCGGGAGGAGTCGCGAAGGTGGAGCTGGTGTGTCTCCCAGGCGCCCGCCAGGAATTGCTTGGAGAGCGGCGGCCGGTCGTAAGGAAGGTGAGCTTCGGCGTCGAGCAAGGTGAGCTCGCCGGTATGCCCGAAGCGACGCAGAGCTTCCGCTGTCGCCAACCCGGCCGCGGAGGCGCCCACGATCAGAACGGACTGGGTCACCGGGTCGGTCATCGCATTCGTCCTCTCGGATGGAACTTCAACGGGGCGGTCCTCAGCCGACCAGGGCGGGAGCGTCCTCCGCGGTGGAGTCGTGCTTCATCGATGCTTCCGGCAGTGTCTCCGCGCCGGAGTTCTTCGGACGTGGAATGAAGAGCGCGAGCACGAGACAGAGAACGGCGGCGCCGAGGCCGAGAAGCAGCGTGAGCATGAACCCTCCCTCGCTCGGTCCCGGGATTCCGTTCGTCCGGGTGGCGGATTGGGCGAGGATCGCACCGACGATCGCCGCGGCGATGCTCGTGCCGAGGGAACGCATCAGCGCATTGAGCCCGTTCGCCGCTCCGGTCTCATGGATGGGGACAGCCCGCATGATCAGCGCCGGCATGGCCGCATATCCGAAGCCGACTCCGACGCCGAGGAGGACATTCACCACCAGGATGTGCCAGAACTCGGTATGGAACAGCAGGGCCGCCCCGTAGCTGACCGCGATGACGCCGGCTCCCGCCACAAGAAGCGGCTTGGGTCCGCGGAAGCGTTCCAGCCGTCCGGCGATCGGGGAGACCGCCATCATGGCAAGGCCCGAGGGTGCGAGAACGAGGGACGCGACAACCAGTGACAGCCCCAGTCCGATCCCGGTGGCGGAGGGCAGCTCCAGCAACTGCGGGAAGACCACGTTGGAGGCGAACAGCGCAAAACCCATCGCGACCGACGCCAGGTTCGTGAGCAGCACGGCACCGCGGGCGGAGACGCGGAGGTCGACGAGCGGATCCTTCACCCGGAGTTCGTAGAACCCCCACACGATCAGGACGCAGAGGCCGCCGATGAGGAAGCCGAGTGTGCGCCCGTCCGCCCAACCCCACTGGCTTCCGCGCGAGATGGCGATGAGTAACCCGACGAGCCCGATGGAAAGGCCGATGATGCCGACCACATCGAGGCGACCCTTCGCACGCTGAGCGCTCGCGGGCACGATCGCCGCAAAGAGCACGAAGCACACCAGCGCGATTCCGGCCGCGAGCCAGAACAGCGCGTGCCAGTTCAGGCTGTCCGCCACGATCGCGCTCAAGGGTAGTCCGAGCGCTCCACCCACCCCCAGAGTCGCGCTGACGAGTGCGACCGCGGATCCCAGCCGCTTCGGAGGAAGTACGTCGCGAAGGATGGAAATGCCCAGCGGGATGACGCCGGCGGCCATGCCCTGCAGCACGCGCGCGACGATCATGGGGATCAGCGAGTCCGACAGCGCGGCCAGGACGGCGCCGGCCGCTTGCAGCAGCAGCAGGACCATGGCGATGCGCCGCTTGCCGTACATATCGCCCAGCCGGCCTGCGATCGGTGTGCAGACGGCTGCCGCGACCAGGGTGGCTGTGATGACCCACGGAGTGTCGTCGGCGGAGGCCGACAGCAGTTCCGGCAGCCGCGGCTGGATGGGGATGAGAATCGTCTGCATGAAGGACGCGCCCAACCCGGCGAGGGCCAGCACGCCGACGATGAGGCCATATGGCCTGCGGGCCACTCGAGTTGCCGTTCGCATCTACTCATCCTTTCGTGAGACTGCGTCTCACAACTGGGACACCGTATCACGCTATGGTGGAGGAATGAACAGCGATGTCCGCGCACGGAGCAAGGAAATCCTCCGCGCCCGGCTCGCCCATGCTGCCGCCGACTACTGCGCACTCAACGGTTTCGCCGAATCGACGGTGGACCAGATCGCGCAGGGCATCGGGATCTCACGGGCCACGTTCTTCCGCTACTTCGCCTCGAAAGAGGAGGCCGTCGTCGCGGCCGCACGCCTCGAGCGCGAATCGGTGGATGCGCACCTCAGGTCGCAGCATCCCGTACCGGGCACTCTGGCCTTCGACGCGGTCCGCTCAGCCCTCGGACCGACAGTCGACGCTGTGAGAGCGGACCCCGCCCGCGCCCGCGCCCAAATAGCGATGATCACCGGGAACGCCGCGTTGCGCGGTCAGCTCGCCTCCGATCGGGCAGACGAGAGCGCGAAGCTCGCCACCGCCCTGGCCTCCTACATCTCCGACCCCGCAATGGCCGAAGCGGTCGCCGCCGCCTCCATGGCCGCGACCGAGCTCGGCTGGAGGCTGTGGGCGGCTGACGAGACCAGCGACCTGGGAGATCAGTTCGACCGCGCGTTCGTGTTGATCGGCCAGGCGCCATCGGCGAGGTTCGATCGATCCGCGAGCCCGGCGGGCTCCTAACGCGCCGCGCGGCGCCGGAACCATTCTGCGAACGTGCGTCGTCCCGCGGTTAGGAAATATTCGGAAAGTCTTTGACAACTATTTCTTCCTGTTGCCATAGTGTTTCTCGACCCGGTCGCTTTTCCTCCGATGGCGGAGGACCTCCCTTGGACGGGAGGCGTACGAGCCGGGCAGAAACCGGAGTCAGCAATGAGGCGGAACACCGAGAATCGGCGGGGGCGCACGGGCGTCGCCCCGGGCCGGCCCACCAGCACGAAAAGACCGGCCGGGGGTCGCGCGCGGATGGCGGCGGGCATCACCGCCGTCGCGGCGCTCACCGCCGCGACGGCGATCGCGGGAGCCGGCACTGCCGTAGCCTCTCCCGGCGCTATCGCAGCAGGGGTGGGCGCGGGCGGCATCCACGTCGCGGAAAACGCCGCCGCGAAGACGGTGAGTCTGACCGACGGAGACCTGAGCATGGTGCTCTCGTACGCCGGCGGCGCGCGGGTCACCTCGCTGAAGGAAGCCGGCACCGAACTGCTGAACGCGGGCCTCTACAGCACCGCACAGCTCGACATCGACGGCTCCGCCCTCGACAGCCGGAGCGCGGGCGCAGACGGGGTGGTGACCATCACCGGCAACAAGGCCTCTGTCGCCTTCACCCTGGCCAACGCCGACGTTTCGATCGACGAGCGATGGACGTTCGGTCTCGGGCCCGACGGCATTCACCTGAGCTCCGCCCGCAGCTATCACTGGCTCGAGACGGCGAACACGAAGGTCCGACACAACGGCCAGCTGGAGACCGGCTGGGCGAGAGTGTGGGACGACATCCGCCGACCGGAGGACGGCGGGGACCTGCCGATCGGCAACCCCTACACAGGCACGAACAAGTTCTTCCTTTCGACACCCAAAGATCGTTATGGCGTCGAGGAGGGGCAGTTCGTCTTCCTGTCCAATGACCGTCAGCAGGGGCTCGCGGTGAGCGCGACGAGCCCGAGATCGGTCGCCACCGAGTTCTCCTACACCGGCGACGGCAACACCTACCAAGAGACACAGCTGCAGTCGGGCTCGACGTGGACCTACACCGCCGGCACGCCGGCTTCCGGGCTGGTCTACGGCGGCCACTCATCCAACCTCACGGACGCGGTCATCTACTCCCCCGTGGATATCGCGCAGGATCAGCAGGACACCGTGTCGTACCGGTTCGCCGGCGCCGACTACCAGGCCTACGCCTCGCTCGGCGGCCAAGTGAACGGCGTGCCGGACACCGCGGCGCTGTCGTCGCTGATCAACGAGTTCGGCCGGTCCGGCATCATCGACAAGGGGTTCGGGATGTCGACCGTCGGCCTGCGCTACCCGGGTGTCGGCCCGTACGACATGGTCTACGCCGACCGCACCGTGCTCGGCCTTTACGACCCGGCGACCACGGCCTCCCAGCAGAACCTGCTCACGTTCTTCAAAGACGACGCGCAACAGTCGAACGGGCACATGAGGGGCCGGTCGTTCCACCGCGACTACACCTGGACCGCGAACCAGCTGTTCGACGCCGACCCGTCGTACGCACTCGCCGTCTCGGACATGTACCAGTACGGCGGCGACACCGCCTGGCTGACCAGCATGCGCGGCTCGGTGGAGGCTGCGCTCGGCTACATGCTCGCCAACCAGTACGCGCCGGCCGACGGGATGTTCCACAACGACACGCTCGATTGCACCAAGCTGCACGGCGAACGCGAGTGGAACGACGCCTACTACGTCAAGTACGAGAGCGGGTACGTCAACGAGCTGATGTACGGCGCCCTGAACCAGTGGGCCGGCCTCGAACGCGACGTCTTCCACGACACGGACAAGGCGGACGCCTACGCGCAGACCGCGGCGCAACTCAAGGCAACCTTCAACCGGAGCACAGCCGACGGCGGCCTCTGGGATCAGACGACCGGGATGTTCGCTTACTGGCGCTGCCCGGACGGCACCGCCCAGGGCGCGACCTATCACACGCAGCTCAACCTGCAGGCGATCATCTATGGGCTGGTGGACCTTCCCCGCGCCCAGCAGATCCTGGCGGGTGTCGACACACTCGTGGCGAAGAACCACCTGGCGATGATCCCGCAGAATTTCGTACCGATGAAGGCGAACGTCGAGGACTGGACGGGCGACCACTTCCAGACCGGGCTCGAAGACGGCGTGATCTACCCGCTCATGACCGAGGAGTACATGCGCGCAGCAGCCCTGGTCGGCGAGCGCTCGCAGTCGCTCACTTATCTGAACAACACCCTGACCCGCTATACGAAGGACGGGTTCGATGGCTACAGCTTCCTCGACTGGCAGCTGAAGCCGCACACTGGCGAGGCCTGGTTCCCGTCCAACGCGAATGGCGCGACCGGACTCTTCTCCGATGTGCTCGGCATCCAGCCGACCCCGGACGGCGTCACCATCGCGCCGAACATCCCCGCCTCGATGAACGGCACATCGGTCACGCGCACCATCCACGCGGCGGACGCGCTCACCGTCACCTACCGGAACGAGCTGACGCAGGTCGTCGACTACAGGGCGAGCAGCCCGCAACGGGTCACCCTCCAGTGGTCGGGCCAGGCACCCGGCGCCGCGTACACGGTGCACGACGGCGATGTCACTTCGAGCACGACGGCCGACGCGATGGGTATCGTGCGCTATTCGTACGACGTGACCGGTGGTTCGCACCACACCGTCACGCTGAGCGGAGGCAACACCGACGGGTTCGTCTGGAAGAACGACGTTCTCACCGATCTCGCGCTCGGGAAGACGGCGACGGCGACGTCCAGCCAAGAGGACGCCAACTGGGGACTGGCGAAGGTCACCGACGGCGACGCCTTCAGCGCTGACGGAACGTGGGGCTGGTCGAGCAGCGCGGACTCCACGGAGAACCACACCGAGGCGATCACGATCGATCTGGGAGCGGTCCGGACCGTCGGGTCGGTCGAGCTGGATCAGCGCGACTACGACCTGAAGGATCCTGGAACGTGCTTCCCGATCGACTTCACGATCGAGACCTCGGCGGACGGGGTGACGTGGACGGCCGGCGTCGCGCAGACAGGTTTCGCGCAGCCGAAGACGGCGACGGCGCAGACGTTCACGATCGCGCCACGCGGTGCGCGCTACGTCCGCGTGACGGGCACCAACCTGCGCCAGGACTCAGGTGCGTACAAGATGCAATTCGCCGAGATCCAGGTGTTCGGCCGATAGTCCGTGACACCGAAGGGCCGGGTCGCGCGCTGCGCGGCCCGGCCCTTTCGCGATTCGTGGGCAATCAGTCGAGCGCGGTCGACTCCCGCGGGACGAGCTGGCAGCCGACACGCTCGACGCCGGCACGGATGGGGCGCTCGACGGCGTCCAGGATGGCTTGCGCGGCCCGGCTCCCCACGTCATTCAGACTCATGTCGATAGTCGTCAGCGGGGGCCGGCTGGCCTCCACCATCACGTCCCAGTTGTCGAAGCCGGTCACGGCGACCTGCTGCGGGACGCGCACGTCCGCCTCCCGCAGCGCTTCGAGGACGCCGCGACCGATCTGATCGCTCCCGCAGACGATTCCGTCGAACTCCACTCCCGAGCGCAGCAGCTGCCCGACAGCCTGGCGCCCCCAGCGCTCCGACCACTGCCCGAAAAGCGGCTCATGGATGAGCTCGCCGCCCGCGTCCGCAAGTACGGACTCTGTGCTGGCGAGCCGGATGGTGGAGGCGGTGTCGCGCTGCGGGCCTGAGATGAACGCCAGCCGCGTACGTCCGGTGGAGACCAGGTGCCGCGCGGCCATGCGCGCTCCCTCGGCGTCGTCGACCGAGATCGAGGTGTCCCCCGGGGCGACCGACCATGACAGCGCGTAGACCACAGGGACGCCCGGTCCCCCGCGAAGGGGTTCGCGCGGGTAGACACCGGCGCCCACCACCAGAATGCCGTCGACGCCGCGCCGGGTGAACGACTCGACGTAGTGGGCCTCCCGGATCGGGTCGCCGCGACCGTCCACCAGAAGGAGGGCGGTGTCGCGCTCGGCGAAGAGCTCGATGACGCCCTGGAGCACCGGGACGGTGAGCCGGCCGAACTGATCCTCGATGATGACTCCGACGGCGCCGGTCGGCCCGTTCAGCAGGGCGGCGGCCGCGGAGTCGGTGTGCGGCGCCCGGTACCCGAGTTCTGCTGCAGCCTCGAGGATGCGCTGCCGGGTGTCGTGCCGCACTGCGCCTCGGCCCGAGAGCGCTTTGGAGACGGTGCTGATCGAGACCCCGGCGCGCTCGGCCACCTCGGTCGCGGTGATGCGACGGGAGGCTGAAGTCACGTTGTTTTCCACACGCTGACACTAGCAGAACGGAAAGTTTTCTACTAGATCAAAAAGTTTTGCTCTTTTCCGCAAACTTTGCCATACTGGCATTCCCGAAGCGGCGCATCTGCCGCACCTGACGACAATGGAGTTGAGGTAATGAAAAGCACGGTCAAGGTCCTGGCACTGGTGGCCACGGCATCCGTCGCCATCGCCCTCGCGGGCTGCAGCGGCGGAACCTCTGCCAGCACAGGTTCCGCCGACGTGACGGCGAAAGACGACGGCGCCAAGCTCACCCTCTGGGTGCGCCCCGGCAATGAGGCGGTCACCGACGCCGTGGTCAAGCAGTACAACGCATCCCACAAGAATCAGGTCGCGATCACGCACGTGCCCGCCGACCAGTACGTCACCAAGTACGCGCAGGCGTCACAGTCTGGCTCCCTCCCCGACATCCTCGCCGCGGACCTCGTCTTCATGCCGCAGATCGTCGCGAACGGCTCGGCGCTCGATCTCACCGGCCTCCTCAAGAAGTCGGGCGCCTACGGCCACCTCGCACCCGCCCATGAGCAGGCGGCGACCGCGAACGGCAAGGTCTACGGCGTACCCTACGTCACCGATACGTCCCTGTACCTCTACAACAAGGATCTGTTCGCGAAGGCCGGTCTCGACCCGGACAAGCCGCCGACGACCTGGGACGGCATCATCGCGGCGGCCGACGCCATCACCAAGCTCGGCGGCGGTATCCACGGCGCCTACATCTCCGGCGACGCCCCCGGCTCACTGGCCTACGACTTCACCCCCACGATCTGGGCGCAGGGCCAGCAGGTCGTGAAGAAGGACGGCTCGTTCGACTTCCAGAACGACGCCACAAAGAAGGCACTCGCCTTCATGCACACCCTCTACGCGAACGGCGACATCCCCGCGTCCTCCAAGACCGATACCGGCGACGGCTTCTTCTCGGTCTTCGCCTCCGGCAAGATCGGCATCAACTTCAGCGGCGGCAACGGCGTCAACACCGCCACGCTTGGAAAGGACCCGTCGTTCCGGTTCGGCCTCGCGCCCATCCCCGGCCCGGAGGACGGCCAGACCGCCACTTTCTCCGGCGGCGACGCCGCTGCGATCTCGGCGCAGTCGTCGCACAAGAACGAGGCCTGGGACTTCATCGATTGGCTGACCTCCAAGTCGACCGCCTCCGACGTCTATCTCAAGCTGCCCGCGCTCGCGCCGCGCACCGATGTCGCGGTTCCGAGCAGCCTCGGGCCTCAGTTCCAGGTTCCGGCCGAGCTGATCAAGAAGGGCCAGACCTACGTGTCGACGCACTACAACGACGTGATCGCCAGCGCCCAGGGCCCGTGGCTGGAGATGTTCCAATCCGCGGTGTTCAACGGCGTCTCGCCCGACCAGGCGACCGCGAAGGCCCAGAAGGCCGCCGACGCCCTCACCAAGTAGAACTCCTCGCGTGACCGAAGGGACATCGACCATGGCTGACGCCGTCGCGACCGCTCCCGCCCTCCGGGCGGCCGCACGCCGCACGACCCGCAGAAGCGCCATCGCCCGTGGGGAGGCGACACTGGGCTGGCTGCTCGCTGCACCGAGTGCCGTGCTCATCGCGCTGTTCTTCCTGTTGCCGTTCGGGCTCACCCTCGTCATGTCGTTCTTCCAGTGGCCGACGTTCGGCATACCGGTGCCCGCCGGGATCGACAACTACAGCCACGTGCTCAGCGACCCGAAGTTCGGCCAGGCGGCGCTGTTCACCGTGCTGTACACGGTGGTGACCTCGGTGCTCGGCCTGGCTGTGTCTCTCGGTCTCGCGCTGCTCGTGCGGCCCCGGTTCCGGGGCCGCACGGCGGTGCGGGCGCTGCTCTTCGCGCCGGTCACGATCGGCTTCGCGCCGGCGGGCTTGCTGTGGCTCTCCATGTCGAATGTGCGCACAGGCGTCCTCCCGGCCATGGGCGCGGCGCTCGGGATCGTGCCGGCGGGCACCGACTGGTTCGCGAACACTGGCAGCACGCTCGCCATCGTCGTGGTGATGACGGTGTGGAAGACAGCCGGCCTTGCGATGCTGGTGCTGATCATCGGCATGGACTCGATCCCGCCGGAGATCTACGAGGCGGTACGGCTCGACGGAGCGCGATCGTGGACCACGCTCACGAAGATCACGCTGCCGCTGATCGCGAAACCGCTGTCGCTGGTGGTGCTGCTGAATCTGACCACTGCGTTCCTTGCCTTCGACCAGTTCTTCGCCATGACGAAGGGCGGCCCGGACAACTCCACCGTCACGGTCGTCTACTACCTCTACAACGCCGCGTTCGTGAGCCTGCAACGCGGGTACGCGGCAGCGGTGGCCGTCGTGGTCGTCCTCATCATGGCGGCGATCTCGTTCGTCCAGGTGCTCCTCCAGCGCGGAAAGGCCTGAATCCCGATGTCCGTCCTCACTTCGCGCCGCCCTGTGGCGCCCGCGTCCCCGGCCCTCCGAACGGTCCGTCGCCGCCGGGTCTCCTCCACCGACGACCGCTCCCGCAACCCGTTCCGGACGGGGCTGGCTGTCGTGCTCGCCTTACTGTTCGCATTCCCGATCGTGTGGACCACGATCGGCGCCTTCAAACCGACCCAGGAGGCCAACTCGTCGCCTCCGGTCTGGTGGCCCTCGCGCTTCTCGCTCGACAGCTTCGCCAAGCTCGACAGCTCCGGCTCCTCGCTGCTCGGCTACGTGCTCAATTCGACGGCGGTGACACTGATGACCGTCGCGATCACGACCGTCGCGGCCGTGTTCGCGGGCTACGCGTTCGCCCGTTTCCGGTTCCCGGGCAAGAAAGCGCTGTTCGGGCTGACAGTCGGGATGCTGCTGGTGCCGTATCCCGCCCTGCTGGTCTCGTTGTTCACGGTCATGACCTGGCTGCACCTGACCAACTCGCTGTTCGGCCTGGCACTCATCTACTCGACCTTCCAGCTTCCGTTCGCGGTGTACATGATGCGCAACTCGTTCGAGAGCGTGCCGGAGGAGATCATGGAGGCCGCCGAGCTCGACGGTTGCACCAAGTTCACCGCCCTCCCGCGCGTGGTGCTGCGGCTGGTGGCGCCCGGCGTCGTCACCGTGGCGCTGTTCGCCTTCCTCGCGGCATGGAACGAGTTCCTCGCCGCCCTCGTGCTGCTCAACGACAACCCCAGCTTCACTCTCCCCATCGCGCTGCTCAACGCGCAGAACGGACCGCTCAACACCATCGACTGGGGCGGCCTTCAGGCGGGGATCACGGTGACCATGCTGCCGTGCGTGGTCCTGTTCATCATCCTCCAGCGCTACTACGTGTCCGGCCTCGTCGCCGGCACGGGAAAGTGACCCCATGACGACGACCCACCTGGCGTTCACCCCCGAACGCATCGCCACCCCGGTTCGGGAGAATGAGCTCGCCGTGCGCCCGTCGCACCACCCGGGCACCTTCGACGCCCTCGCCGTGGACTGCCCGTTCGTCTTTTCCCTCGACGGCCGGCAGGGTATGACGTACGTCGGCTGGGACGGCATCGGCTACCAGAGCGCGCTCACCTGGAAGGGCGAGGATGGGTGGGGCGAAGGTCAGGTCGTGCTGCCTCGGGACCCCGCGAGCGAGCTGCGGAAGTACAACGCGGCCATGACCTCCATCGTGCGCGAGAACGACCTCTTCTCCCCGGGAGCACTGCGCACCTTCGACGGCTGGTACCTCTCGACCTACCACGCGTACCCCGCAGCCGGATACGAGGCCGGACCGGGATCCATCGGATTCCTACGCAGCCGCGACCTCGAGACCTGGGAGGAGACGGGCGACGTCCTGCGACCCCGGGACGGGGGTTCATGGGAGCAGGGCGGTCTCTACAAATCGTGGCTGCTCGAGCACGACGGCCTCTTCTACGTCTTCTACAACGCCAAGGACCACGACGAGTTCGGCTCCGTCGCCGTGCCGCCGTCGTGGACGGAGCAGACCGGGCTCGCCGTGTCCCGCGATCTGACGCACTGGCAACGCTTCTCCCAGAACCCGGTGCTCTTCACCGGCGAGCCCGGTTCGTTCGACGAGCGTTTCGCCTCCGACCCGTGCGTACTTCGCGACGGCGACTTCTGGATCATGTTCTACTTCGGCCTCGCCGCCGACGGCCACGCGCGCGAAGGCTACGCGACCTCCCGCGACCTGCTGACCTGGGAGAAGTCGCGCGAGATCCTGCTCGACATCGGCCCCGTCGGCTCGATCGACTCCATCCATACGCACAAGCCGGCTGTCATCTCCTGGAACGGGCGTCTGGAGCACTATTACACCGCCGTGAGTCCCCACGAGCCGCTCTCGCTCGACGGGCACGAGTACGCCGAGCTGCGCGGGATCGCGCGAGCGACGGGCCCCATGCCGCACGCGAGCTAGCCGGGCCGGCGTCGACCTCGGCCGGCGGTCGTCTTATCCCTGGCTCAGGAAAGCATCCACGCGGCGAGGTGCATAAGAGCGAGGCCGAGCAGCAACGAGGCGAAAACGAGCCGCCCCGTCGCCCTCGCCGAGGGAAAGCGCGATCCTGCCTCGAGATCGCGGGCGTAACCGGAACGGTCCGAGCCGGCTGTGATCCGGTTCATCGCCTCAGCTCGACGACCTCACGAGCGCCACATACTGCTGGACGCGCTCGAAAAGGGCTTCGTCGTACGGTCCCCAGACGGGTTGCGGGGTGTCCGGGCCGACGTAAGGCTCATCGTGGTAGTGCCGCTGGTACTCGGCCATCTTCGCTTCGAGCTGACGGCGGACGTCGGCGTAGCGGGGGTCGTCGGCGACATTGCGGACCTCGCTCGGATCGCTTTCGAGGTCGTACAGCTCCCATTCCGGCTGCATAATGCGGTCGGATGCGCCAGGAACCCCCATGCCCGCGCCGTAGTAGTAGATGAGTTTGAACCGGTCGGTGCGGATGCCGTAGTGCGCGGGAGCGGCGTGGATCGGGTCGTCGTGCTCCCAGTAGCGGTAGTACATGGCGTCCGGCCAGTCCGCGAGCTGCTCGCCGCGGAGGAGGGGGAGGAAGCTGCGTCCCTGTGAGGTGGAGAGTTCCGACGGGTCGATGCCGCAGGCGTCCAGGAACGTGGCGGCGAAGTCCACGTTGGTGATGATCGACTCGCACCGGCTTCCCGGTTCGATCCTGTGCGGCCAGCGCACGAGCATGGGCATCTGCAGCGACTGGTCGAACATGAGCCGCTTGTCGAACCAGCCGTGGTCGCCCAGGAAGAAACCCTGGTCGGAGGTGTAGACGATGAGCGTGTTCTCCGCCTGCCCGGTCTCTTCGAGGTGATCCAGCAGGCGGCCGACGTTGTCGTCGATGGACTGGATGCACTGGAGATAGTCGCGCATGTAGAGCTGGTACTTCCAGCTCATCCGGGCAGCGCGGTTCTCGGGTCCGCGGAGGTGCTCAGGGACCTCCATCTTCAGGTCGTCGGCGCCCATGTCGTCAGCGATGGTCATCCGGACGCCGCGTACCGCCTTGCTTCGCGTCGCGTAGTCGTCGAAGAATGTCGCCGGCTCGGGGATGCTCCCGTCGGCGTAGAGGTGCTTGTGCTTCTCGTCGGGGATCCAGGGGCGATGCGGGGCCTTGTGGTGCACCATCACGCAGAACGGCTCGTCCCGCTCGAGGCTGTCGATCCAGTCGATGGACAGGTCGGTGACGATGTCCGTCGCGTATCCCGGCACCGTGTGCGCACCATCCCGGTCGATCATCTCCGGGTCCACGTAGTCGCCCTGGCCGGGGAAGATCTTCCAGTCGTCGAAGCTCCTCGGCACGGAGTCGCCGTGCTCGCCGAGGTGCCACTTGCCGAACATCGCCGTCTTGTAGCCGTTGCGGTGCAGGACGTCGATGAACGTGGGTACGCGATAGTCGAGCTCGGTCCAGATCGACGAGACACCGTTGATGTGGCTGTACGTTCCGGTGAGGATCGTCGCCCGAGACGGGCTGCAGATCGAATTGGTGCAGTACACCGCATCCATCCGCATCCCCTCGTCGGCGATCCGGTCCAGGTTCGGCGTTCGGTTGACCCGGCTGCCGTACGCCGAGATGGCGTGCGCCGCGTGGTCGTCGGACATGATGAAGATGATGTTCGGTCGAGTCATCGAGATTCCTCTTGGGTTCGTGGATGCGGATGTCACAGGGCGACGGTGTGGGCCGGGGCGGCCTCGACCAGGAGTTCGGTGCTCGGCTCGTATCCGAGCCGCCACGCCTTGACGCGGACCGGCGCATCGACGGCTACCGGTCCGGAGTACGGGCGCCACCGCCGCGCGTCGGACGACGACGATCCGAAGTCCCTCGCGGGTCCCTCCACCGTTCGCTGCTCACGGGGAGCCTCCGTCGTCCAGCCGAGGATGGCTCCGGGCGTACTCGATCGGATCGTCAGGAGACCGTTCTCGATGGCGGCGGCCGGTTCTGGTGTGCGTCTGCGGCGGCCGTCCGGGCGCCACTGCTCCTCGAGCTGCTCCTCCGGCATGCGCCCGAGGTCGCCGAACCGGTCGATCCAGCCGGCGAGCGCCGCGCGCAGCCGGGCGAGATGGTCCGCGTAGGCCGGGTCGGTTGCGAGGTTGGTCGTCTCGTGGGGGTCGGCGAGGATGTCGTAGAGCTCCTCAGCAGGCTTCGACTGGGCGACGACCGAGCGTTGGAGTCGATCCAGCGCAGACGGGCGTTCGCCGCGTGCACGCTGCTGTGCTTCGGCCGCAGCGAGGAGACGGTACGCCTCCCAGGTCGGGAACCGGTCCGGGTAATCCGTATGGATCATGGCGGGCTTATCGGGGAAGTCGTTGCGGATGTACCGGAATCGGGCATCCCGGACCGTGCGCGAACGGTCCTCCGCTTCACCTTGTCGATCGCGGCCTCCGTAGGTGTACGCGTTCGGCTCCGCGACCACTGCGCCGTCCGGGGTGAGCAGCGGAACGCCGTGCATCCCTCCGGGGATCTCGATGCCGGCCAGGCCCAGCATCGTGGGCGCGAGGTCCATCGTGTGGACGAGACCGGTTGCTGCGACGCCCGCGGGCACCCGTCCGGGCCAGCTGACGATCAGGGGCTCACGCAGTCCCGACTCGTTCGGCCAGCGTTTGGCCCGGGGCATGCCTTTGCCGTGGTCGCTCCAGAACACGACGATCGTGTCCTCGAGCAGACCGTCCTCCTCGAGTTCGGCGAGGATGTCTCCGACCCACAGATCCATCGCGGTGATCAGATCCGAGTACCGCGCCCACGCCGTGCGGAAGACCTGCTCGTCCGGGTAGTAGGGAGGAAGGGGCGCCGCTGCCGGATCATGACGTGCGCTCTCGGGAACGCGACGCGTCGCCGCCGCGAAGGCGTCATCGTCCAGGTAGAGCTGCGACTCGTGCGTGGCCATCCCGTGGAACGCGGCGAAGAACGGTGTCGACTCGTCCGGTCTGTTCCTCCAGTGGGCGGTGGGGCTGCACTCATCGAACGCGATGTCGGGCAGCTCCAGCTGGAAATCGGTGAACCAGTTGTTCGTGCAGTAGTAGCCCTCCTGACGCAACACCTCCGGCAGAAGTCTCACGGTCTCCGGGGGCACGGCTTTGGATCGCATGTGCATCGTCCCGATCGCGGTGGGATAGCAGCCGGTGATGATCGCCGAACGCGACGGAGCGCAGATCGGCGCCGCGGCGAACGCGTTGTCGAACCGGACGCCCCGTGCCGCCAGTGCGTCCAGATGTGGCGTCACGGCGTACTCCGCCCCCGGCCACACGCCTGAATAGCAGCCGAGGTCCGGGTTGATGTCGTGGGTGCTGATCCAGACGATGTTCGGCCGGCCGACGTGGTCCCCGGTCACGAGACGGCGCTCGCTGCGGTGGCCTGCGCGAGCTCCTCCGCGATGGCGACCAGACTGGCCGCATCGACGGTGCCGGCTTTCGCCATGCCCAGGACGGTGGCCCACGGCGTGGAGGCGACGAGCTCGGTCGTTCCCAGCCACGGGAGGTGACGGTCCAGCACCGACCGGGTCGCGTCGTCGGCGAGGAGGGAGTGGACGGGTGTCCGGAGCAGCGGAAGAGCAGGAAGCGATGCCACGTCCGGGAGCGGGGCCGCGACAGCTCTGGCCCGGTCGGCGTCTCGTCGTGCCGACAGGTGGCGGGCGTCGGCCAGGCCCTCGACAGGCAGGCCGAGGCGCTCGAACACGCTCGCCGGGGCGTCGTTCTTCCGGAGGAGCTCGAGCAACAGGGCGATCATCCGCAGTTCGACGGCGTCGTCGACGATGGGCGTCGTCTGACCGGGATCGGTCTCCAGATCCCACAGCAGGGTGCCGTGCTGCCAGGAGTTGATGCGGAAGGTACCGATGGCGTCGATCCGCATCGTCCTCAGGCCCTTGGTGAAGTCGAACGGCGCTGCCGGCTCCCAGTCGAGCAGTTCGTCGACGCCGAACCTGCTGCGCATGTGCGTGGGCATGAGCGTGTAGTCCTCGATGGGGCCGTTCGCTGCATCCGCGCTCGCACGCATATAGACGTAACGGCCGTCGGTGACGTTCACATGACCGCCGTGGATGCCGAAGAGCGCACCACTCTTCCCCTCGGCCACCGCAAGATCCTGGCCCAGCATGTCGGGCGCGGGGTCGAGTCCGAAGAATTTCAGGACGGTCGGTGGGATGTCGATGGTCTGGGCCAGTTCGCCGCGACGCGTGTCCGCGTCCTGGAACCGGGGGTCCCACAGGAACATCGGCAGATGCACGAGCTCGTTGAACCAGGGCTGGACCGACTTGGCCCACCAACCGTGCTCGCCCAGCAGGAAGCCGTGGTCCGTGTTGACGATGAGCATCGTGTCCGCCCACATGTCGTGTTCGTCCATGTAGTCGAGCACCCGGCCGAGGGAGAAGTCGCACATCGAGACCAGCGCCGCGTATTGCGTGCGTGCGTGCTCGACCTGGTCCTCGGGTTCGACGACCTTCGCGTAATCGGGCCAGTCGAACTCCGGGCCCTCGTACGTGTCGGGATACAGCTCGCGATACTTCTGGTGGACGAAGAACGGCTCGTGCGGGTCGAAGAGCTCGATCTGCAGCAGCCAGCGATCCGCTCCGACGTTGGTCTCCAGGAACTCGATTCCGGCGTCCACGGTGCGGGTCTGGGTGTGCTCGGCCTCCGTCGTCATGTAGCGGCGGTTCACGGCGTCCTGTGTCCTCAGCGTGGCCGGGAATCGCACCCCGCGGAGGGCATCCGCATCGCCCTTCCAGTTGTCGCCCTCCTGGCCGCGGAAGAACTCCCACGTGTTGTAGCGGGTGTGGTACGTGCCGCCTCCGTCCTCCCAGTAATGCTGATGATCGGAGACGAGGTGGGTATGAACGCCCGCGTTCTTCAGCATCTCGGGCATCGAGTCGTCGAAGGGCTCGAGCGGGCCCCAGCTGCGGTGCAGGAAGTTGTGCCGGCCGGTGTGCAGTTCGCGGCGTGCGGGCATGCAGGGCATCGAACCCGCATAGAAGTTGTCGAACGTGGTCGCCCTGCGTGCCAGTCGCGCGAAGTTCGGCGCGTCGACGAAGGTGTCGGCGTACGGCGGCAGCATGTGCCGGTTCAGGCTGTCGAACATCAGGATGATGGCGCGCATGATGGAGTTCCTTGTCGAAAAGATCAGACGGCGGCGACGGCGACCGTACTGGTCGATTCGCGGTTCTGGTTGGCGAGAAGTTCGTGGCGTTCCGTTCGGCGCTTCGCCTGGAGCACGGGGTCGGGAACAGGTGCCGCGAGGAAGAGCCGCTGCGTGTACGGGTGTTCGGGGCGCGTCGTCACCTGTTCGGCGTCTCCCCACTCGACGATCTCGCCGTGGTACATCACCGCGACGCGGTGACTGAGATGCCGGACCACAGCGAGGTCGTGCGAGACGAACAGATACGCGACACCGGTCCGCTGCTGGATCTCCTTGAACAGCTCCAGCACTCGGGCCTGGGTGGAGAGGTCCAATGCGGAGACCGGCTCATCGCAGACGATCAGCTTGGGCTGGAGCGCCAGCGCCCGTGCGATCGCGACGCGTTGCCGCTGGCCGCCGCTGAACTCGCGGGGCAGCCGTTCGCCTGCGTTGCTCGGCAGCCTGACCTCGTCCAGGAGCCCGCGCACCCGAGCGCGCGCGTCTTTCACAGACAGGTTTCTGACTGTCAGCGGCTCCATGAGGATCTGCTCGATGGTCATGGACGGATTGAGCGACGTGTACGGGTCCTGGAAGACGACCTGGATCTCGTGGGCCAGCCCCCGCCGGGCCTTCTTCGACAGCGTGGCCAGGTCGCGGCCGTCGTAGGTGATGGAACCCCCGGTCACCGGCGCCAGGCCGAGGACGGCGCGGCCCAATGTGGTCTTCCCGGAGCCCGACTCGCCCACGAGGCCGACGGTCTCGCCGGCCGCGATGTCCAAGGACACGCCCTTCAGTGCCCGGAACGGCTTCTTCCCGAAGCCTTTCGCGGGATACTCCACGACGACATCCCGAATGTCGACAAGGGTCTCGCTCATCGCAGGGCTCCATTCGTGTCAGCGGTTTCGATGTCGGCAGCAACCGAGCCGGATCCCTCGCTCTCGTCGAGGACCGCATCGAACAAGGACTGCGTGTACGGGTGCTGGGGGCGTGCGAAGAGCTCGAGCACAGGGCCGGTCTCGACGATCCGGCCCGATCGCATCACGGACACGGTGTCGCAGAGGTCGGCGACGACCCCGAAGTTGTGCGTCACGAGGATCATCCCCATGTTCAGTTCGCTCTGCAGGCTGCGGAGAAGGTCGAGCACATCCGCCTGGACCGTCACATCGAGCGCGGTGGTCGGTTCGTCAGCGATCAGCAGATCCGGGTCGCAGGAGACCGCACCGGCGATCAGGACGCGCTGCGCCATACCGCCGGAGATCTCATGCGGATAAGCGTTGAAGGTGCGCTCCGGGTTGGGGATGCCGACTCGTCGGAGGAGTTCGAGCGCACGCGCCTTGGCGGCGGACTTGCTGAGCTTGAGCTTCACTCTCATCGGCTCGACCAGTTGGCTCCCCACAGTGAAGGACGCGTCGAGGTTCGACATCGGCTCCTGAGGGATGTACCCGATCTTGAGCCCGCGCAGGGCCCGCATCTGCGCTTCGGTCTTCCCAGCGAGATCCTGTCCCTCGAAGGTGATCGAGCCACCCACGATGCGGCCGCCGTCCGGAAGCAGCCGGAGCACCGACCAGGCGGTCTGCGTCTTGCCGGATCCGGATTCGCCGATCAGACCGTGCACCTCGCCGCGGCGGACGGTCAGCGAGACATCCTCCACCACGGTCGTGATCGAGCCGTCCCCTTGTCCGTATCCGACGGCGAGCCGGTCGACCGCGAGAAGCACCTCCGCACCGTCGAATCGGTGGTCGCCACCGTGGGAGACGATGGGCTCGCGTTCGATCGGGGGAATGGATGCCGGCTTGTCCCGGCGTGTGCGACGACGCTTTCGCCCACTCTGCTCGAGGGTGTCGCGGAGCGCGTTGGCGAGCAGGACGAGGGACACGCACGTGAGACCGATCGCGAGGCTCGGCCAGAGCATCAGCACGGGGTCCGTGTAGATGTTCGAGAAGCCTTCGTTGAGCATGGACCCCCACGTCGGGATCGACAGATCGCCGAGACCGAGGAAGTCGAGTCCGGCTTGGATCGAGATGGCGACGCCGGCGACGAAGGATGCCTGCACGAGCGCGGGCCCGCGGACGACCGTCAGGATATGGCGGGAGATGATGCGGCCATCCGTCAGCCCGGAGACGCGGGCGGCATCCACGTACAGTTCGTCTCTGACCGCCGTCACCGTCGAGTAGACGAGCCGGTAGAACGCCGGCGACAGGAGCACTCCGAAGATCGCCATGGACGTCCACAGCGACGGGCCGAGCACCGCACGCGCTGCAAGGAGGACGACGATCCCGGGGAGCGCCTGCAGGATCCCGACGACCCACGAGGACAGCCCCTCGAACCACCGGCCGTAGTACCCGGCGATGAGGCCGCCGGTCACTCCGATGAGGGCAGCCACGATCAGCGCCAGAGCCGCTCCGGCGATGCTGAAACGCGTCGCGAACAGCAGACGCGAGAGCACGTCCCGCCCGGCGCTGTCGGTGCCCAGTGGATGCGTGGCGCTGAGAGGCCCGAGCACGTCCGCCGCAGAGGCTGCGTTCGGGTCGTGCGGGGCGAGGTAGGGCCCGAACACGGCGATGAGCACGATGAAGAGGAGGAACGACAACGACGCCACGGCGATCGGCTTCTTCAGCAGACGGCGGAGCAGCGATCGCGACGACCGAGTCACTGCGGCCTGGATCTCGTCGGTGAGATCGCCGGCTAGAGGGTCGATCATGAGAGACGCACCTTCGGATTGAGCCAACCTTGGGCGAGGTCGACGACGAGATTGAGGAGGACGACCAGGATCGCCGTCGCGACCACCAGGCCCATCACCAGCGGAATGTCCCCCTGGGACGTCGCGGTCACCGCCACCTGGCCGATACCGGGAATGGCGAAGATCTGCTCGATGATGACGACTCCGCCGAGCAATCCGACGAAGTGGACGCCGAGGACTGCGAGACCGGGGCCCGCGGCATTCCGGAGGACATGCTTGAGCACGACGGAACGGCTGGACAGTCCGCGGCTCTTCAAGGTGCGCACGTAGTCCTGACGGAGCGAATCCAGCATGGACCCGCGAATCTGTTGCGTCACTCCCGCGATACCACCCAGGGAGAGCGCGATGACCGGGAGGATGATCGAGCTGATCCAGCCCTGCGGCGACGTGGTGAACTGCACGTATCCGGTCGGGGCGACCCAGCCCAGGTCGATGGCGAACACGACCACGAGACCGAGGGCGATGAGGAACCCGGGAATAGCGGTTCCCACGAGCGAGACCACTTGGACGACGGTGTCGACCCAGCCGCCTCGTGTTGCGGCGAGGACTCCGAGAACGACCGAGACGATCGCGATGAGGATGGTCGCTCCGAGCACCAGCGACAAGGTGACGGCCAGCCGGCTCACGATGGCGTCGCTGACCGGCTGACTGGTGAACCAGGATGCGCCGAAGTCGCCGTGGAAGACACCGGAGACCCAGGACCCGAACTGGGAGATGAGAGGCTGGTCGAGGCCGAGTTCGTGCGACTTCTGGGCGACGGTCTGCGCCGAGGCATCCTCCCCGAGGAGCCGTCGCGCGATGTTCCCGCCGCCCGCGTAGAGCAGGAGGAAGGCGATCACCGAGATCGCGACCACGAGGATGACGCCGGAGACGATACGCCGGGCGATGAAACTGAGCATGGTGGGAGTCCTTCGAACGATCGGGGTGGGGAGTCACCCCCACCCCGAGAGCGTCACTTCTTCGGAACGAAGCTCCAGAGGTAGGGATATGCGTTGCCCGTCTGGGTCTGCACGGACGTCGTCGGGTCGGTCGCATAGGTCTGCTGGGGCCGGTACCAGGGAGCGAACCACGCCTGCTGGACGATGTACGTGTTCAGCTTCTTGGCCGCATCCGCCGCCTCGGCCTTCGTGCCGGACTGGATCGTCTTGGCCAGCGCGCTCACCGTGGCGTCTTTGGTGTGGAAGGGGTTCCAGCCGGCGGTCGGAAGCACGTCCAGAGTCAAGGTCTCCCAGGTCGTCGGCGCAGCCTTGAGCTGCATCACGGTGCTTCCGTACTTCGCCGCGAGCAGGTCGCCGAGGAAACTGGTCGGCGCCACGTTGACCTCGTTGACCTGGATCCCGATATCACCGAGGTACTGCTTCGTGAGCGCGTAGGTGGCCGGGGTGAAGCCGGATGACGTGGGCATGGTGAGGGTGATCTGGCCGCCCGAGAAGCCGGCCTCTTTCAGCAGCGCCTTGGCCTTCTTCGGGTCGTACGGGTAGTAGCTGTCCATCGCCTTGTCGTAACCCGACGAGTCGGGCGAGAAGATCGACGACGTGACCGCGCCGTAGCCCTGCCCGACCGCCTTCAGCATGGCTTTCCGGTCGAACGCGTAGTTGATGGCCTGCCGGACCTTGACGTTCCCCAGCGCCGGTGCGATCGCCCCGCTCCGGTCGAAGAGCAGCAGCCCGAAGAAGTTCAACTGCTGGCCATTGGCGGTGAAACCCGCGCCCTTGATCTGCGGGATGGTGGAGTTGTCGGTGAGCGGGGCGCCATTGATCTGGTGACCCTTGACGGCATTCAGGATCGCTGTGGGAGTCGAGTACACGTTCATCACGAGCTTCGCGTAGTGCTGCTGCTGAGGCGCCCAGTACTTCGGGTTCTTCGTGAACACGTAGGTCGATCCCACGACGGTCGCCTTCTTGTCGAGCACGTACGGACCAGATCCGACCGGTGTCGTCTTCTCGCCGGGAGTGCCGAACGCAGCCGGGCTCTCCTCCAGCCCCGGGTTCTGGGTGAGGAACGACAGCAGCGACGGGTTCGGGGCGCTGAGCGTCAGCCGCAGCGTGGTCGGGTCGACCGCTGTCGCATCCGCCAGCGTCGCCAGGTACGCCTTCTGCGGCGAGGTGCCGTCCCGGAACCGAAGGAGGTTCTTCGCCGCTGCTGAAGCGTCGAACTTGGTGCCGTCTGTGAAGGTCACGTCACTGCGGAGCTTCATGGTGAGCACCGTGTTGTCGGCGTTGTAGGACCACTTCGTCGCCAGCCACGGCTTCACCGTTCCGTCGGGATCCGCGTGGAGGAGGGTGTCGTAAACCGCCTGGAGGTAGGGCGACTCGTTGGCCCAGGCCGAGTTGTTTACGGCGAAGGTCGTGGAAGCCACGATCGTGCCGATAGTGAGGGTCCCGTCGGCGGCCGCTGACGGCGAGCCCGCGCGGGAGGCTGCGGGCGTGCAGCCGGATAGTGCGATCGCAGCGACCGCGGTCGCGGCTGCTGCTGCGATCAGTCGCTTCCTGAAGTTGAACATCTTTGTCTCTTCCGGTGCCATGCGGTCCTCCGTGGACCGACCTTCCGGCGAAGCTAGCAGCTTTTGGGTCGGTATTCAACAAGTTGAGTAGAAAAAGTCAATTTGTGGAATACTTGGTCTGGGGGCGAGGTGTACCTTTTACGCCGTCGGCCCCCGTACGACACGCAAAGGAACCACGATGAAGTTGGAACATCTCCTCCTCGGCATCCTCTTGGTGCGCCCGCGGACCGGCTACGAGTTGGCCCGCTACATGGACATGGAGGGCGTGTTCATGCGTCCCCGCACGCAGATGAGCCAGGTCTACCGGTCGCTTTCGCAGATGGCGGAGCGCGGCTGGGTGACGTTCACGGTGAGCACCCGTCCCGGCGCGCACGACGCGAAGATCTACGAGGCCACGCCACTCGGGCGCGAGGTGTTCATGAAATGGCTGACCACACCGTTCGAGCCCACCGTGGAGTCCGTCAACTACGAGTTCCGCGCCCGGCTCTTCTTCTCGGGGTTCCTCGACGAGGAGGCCGTAATCGAGCTCCTGACGACCGAGATCGACTCGCGCAAGCGGCAGATCGCCAAGTACCGCTTCCGGGACCGCACGATCGAGGCGGCCCCCGAGTCGGGCTTCGACGTCGACCTCGCGACGACGATCGAGGACTTCCAGCACGAGACGGGCGCGGCCGCGATGGACACGATGGTCGATCGCCTCATCGAGATGCGCGACATGATCCGCGCGCGGCAGCGCGAGCTGCAGCCCGTCGGCCACGCGGTCGGCAACTGACATGGCCGGCGACACGCACCGCATCCCCCAGGCCCGCATACCGGCCGGCGGGTTCGTCATGGGCGACCGGACCGGAGACGGACGGGCGGCGGATGGCGAGTGGCCCCTGCACCAG
>Ga0209677_100305_pt1 | contig 32341 bp, 35 predicted proteins | sample AraplaCvi_mCL_r2_2_FD_184285 | JGI IMG/M metagenome (GOLD analysis project Ga0209677, IMG submission 184285) | Arabidopsis root microbial communities from North Carolina, USA - plate scrape CL_Cvi_mCL_r2 (SPAdes) (version 2) | ecosystem: Host-associated > Plants > Roots > Endosphere | place: USA... | reverse complement strand
CGGCCTGAAGTTCGACGCGATGCTGGCCGCCATCGCCGGGCTGCCCGCCCGCAGCGTGGTGCTGCTGCACGCGTGCTGCCACAACCCGACCGGCGTCGACCTCACGCCCGCGCAGTGGGAGCAGCTGGTGCCGGTGCTCAAGTCGCGCCAGCTGCTGCCGTTCCTGGACATCGCCTACCAGGGCTACGGCGACGGCATCGAGGAGGACGCGTTTGCCATCCGCGCGCTGGCCGACGCCGGCGTGTCGTTCTTCTGCGCCAACTCGTTCTCCAAGAGCATGAGCCTGTACGGCGAGCGCGCCGGCGGCCTGAGCCTGGTCGCGCCGAGTGCCGCGGAGGCGCAGCTCGCGCTGGGACAGCTCAAGGCCACCGTGCGCCGCAACTACTCCAGCCCATCGATCCATGCCGGCGGCGTCGTCGCCACCGTGCTCGACACCCCCGCGCTGCGCGAGGCCTGGGTCGACGACGTCAACGCGATGCGCACCCGCATCAAGGCCATGCGCAAGTCGCTGCACGCCGTGCTCAGCGCCAAGGTGCCGGGCCGGAACTTCGACTATTTCCTCACCCAGCGCGGCATGTTCAGCTACACGGGGCTGTCGGCGGCCCAGGTCGACCGCCTGCGCGAAGAGTTCGGCGTGTACCTGATCCGCTCGGGCCGCATGTGCGTGGCCGGGCTCAACACCCGCAACGTCGAGGCCACGGCCAACGCGATCGCTGCGGTGCTCTAGCACCTCACTCCAGGGCGCGCTCCCCGTACACGATGCTGGTGATCTGCCCGCCCTCGACCTGGTAGACGGCCATCTCCTCGGGCGTGTTGCCGCACGTCGTGGCCGCGTCCGTAGGCGCGCACCACCTCCCCGGCGCATCCCCGCTTGGCGCCGGCCGGTCATCCATCACGCTTGGCGGCGTTCGGCGCTGGGCCGGCCTCGGCCACGCGTTAGAGTCGCGACACGCGTATGAACGCGCTGAGGAGTACTCGTCAGATGACCACGATGCAATCCACGCCAGGCAGCGGCGCGACACCCCTGGTCCCGGTGCCGCCGGACGTGCCGCTGAACACGGGCGCCATCGTGTTGCGGCCGGACCAGGCGCCGCAGGCCCAGGCTGCGCTCGCCGCGCTGGACTTCGCCAGCATCGCGCCGGCCGACATCGTCACGATCGGCCTGGAGGCCGAGCAGAACCTCGGCCGCACGCTCGACGGCTTCCTCGGCCGGCTCGACAAGAAGACCGCCGCCAAGGTGTTTGACCTGTTCGGTCGCCTGCAAAAGGGCGTGGACGACGCCAACCTGCCCGAGATCCTGGAGAAGGTGCAAAAGGGCGAGGGCCGCGGCTTCTTCTCGGGCCTCGTCAACTCCCTGTTCCACAAGCTCACCGGCAAAAGCGCGGACGACGCGGCGCGCGCGTTCATGGAGGAGCTCACCGAGCTCATCACCGGCCGCACCCGCACGCTCGCCACCGAAATGCAGAAGCTTGAGGGCGAGCTCAATCGCGAGATGCAGTCGTTGTCGGGCGAACTGAGGACGCTGGACCAGCTCAAGGCCAAATACGGCGAGCATTTCGCGCAGTTCACCGTGGACGCCGCCGTAGCGCGCGCGTTCCTGGACAAGGCGTCGGCGCAGGTGCAGGTGCGGGCGGCCGCGGCCGCGGCCGATCCGGCCGATGTCATCGCTCAGGGCGAGGTGCGCGCGCTCGAGGACAAGCTGCGGCTGCTCGAGAGCCGCGCGCTCGCGCTCGAGGGTACGTACACGCGCCTGCCGGCCGACCAGATGGTGATCCAGCAGGTGCAGGCCGCCGGCGTGGCCACGCTGCAGGAGACGGCCACGACCGTGGCCTCGCGGCTGGCCTCGATCAAGATGGCGCTGTTGGCCATCCAGGGCGCCTTCGCGGTCAAGGCCGTGCAACAGCTGTCCGCGCGCCAGGCCAAGCTGGACGACCAGCTGAACAAGGTGCGCGCCGACGCGCTCAAGGATGTCGCCGTCTCGGCCGCCAAGGCGCCGGGCGACAACCGGCTCGCGCAGGCCAGGCAGATCGAGGCCGTGATCGCGTCCACCCGCGAGATCGACCAGCTGGTGCGCGCCGCGCGCCAGGAGACCGACCAGAAGTTCGACGCGGCGCGCGAGTCATTCGCGCAGTCGCGCAGCGCGCTCGCCGAGCTCCACACGCAACGAGGCTGATGCCATGCTGACCCTGAACCTGCACAAGCCCGATGCCGCGCCCGTGCGCCGGCTGCAGCTGTCCCTGAGCAAGGGCGCACGCTTTTCCGTCAAGGTGGAATGGGACTGCAAGGCCGAGCACCAGGACGACGTCGACGTGCACGCGCTGGAGGCCGTCAACGGCGGCCAGGGCGCGAAGGTGACCGCGCTGGAAAACATCCTGTCCACGTACAACACGACGCGCATGTCGCGCACCGGCGCGCTCAGGACCAACCCCGACGGCTCGTTCGCCACCCCGTCGGGCGGGCTCTCGCACTCGGGCGACATCCGCGTGCAGGGCCGCGAGGCGGAGGTGCTGACGATCGACGGCTCCAAGGTGTCGGCCGGCGTCAACGAGATCCCGATCTTCGCCACCGTGCACAAGGCCGACCACGGCGACGGGCATGAGCAGGAGCACGGCGATGACGACGACGAGGCGGCGTTCGCCGACATCGACGTCTGCGTGGTGACGATCACCAGCGACGCCGGCAAGGTGCTGGGCCAGTACCGGCTGTCGGACGAGTTCGGCGAGTTCAACGTCGTGCAGCTGGGCAGCGTGATGCTGGGAGCCCAGGGGGGGTGGGAGTACGTGCCGGTAGGCGTCGGCTTCCAGGGCGACTTCAACGACGTCCTCGGCAACTTCTGCTGAGGCCGGTGCGCGTGCCCGACGACCAGGCACCGGGCGACGCCGGCGCGCCGCCGCCCGCGGCGGGCGACACGCCGCGCCCGACGGTGATGAAGGCGCCGCCCGCGCGGTCGCGGCGCACGCCCGCGGCGGCCGCGCTACCCCTGCCGACCGCGCCGCTCGCCGTGCAGCCGACGGCCGTGCGCGGCACGCGGCGCGAGCGTGTCGCCGTGTCCGCGGGCGACTTGCACGCGCTGGCGCCACAGGCCCCGGAGGCCCTCTGCGCCGCCGCGGCACGCCTGCTCGCCGACATCGCGCCCGCCACACTGGACGAGCGCAAGGCGGTGCTGTGGGGCCATGACCTGCAGGCCGCCTACGCCGCCGCGGTGGCCGGCACGCTTGCGCTCGTGCAGGAGCCGTTGGTCGAACGCGCCCGGGCGCACGTCGACCGCCTCACGCAAATTTTGGCGGCCATCGACCTGATGGCCGTGTGCGGGCACGGCAGGAGCGGCCTGGTGGCCAGCCTCGCACGGGCGCTCAACGACCGCATCGACACGCCGGGCGAGCTTGCCGGCGCGGTGGCCGAGCTGCGCCTGCTGCTCGATCGGCTCAGCGCGGCCACCGCCGACCTGGCCGACCTCGCCGACCGCCTGCGCCAGCACGGATCGGCCATCGAACGGATCGGCCACGACGTGGCGGCGGCGGCACTGGCGGCGCAATACCTCGCGCTGCACGTCCAGGCGACCGCGCCGGAGGTCGCGCGCCGGCTCGACGATCGCGCCTTGGGCCTGACGGCGACCGTGGCACAGATCCGCCAGGACGATGCCGTCCACCGCCTCCAGCTGCAGCGTCCGCTCGACCTGATCGCGCTGATCCAGAACGTGGCGCTCGTGTCGCTGCCGGGCCTGCTGTCCGCGCTCGCGGCGCTGCTCGCGCTCGCAGGTGCGCGCGGCGCGTCGCCCACCGAAGCGCGCGAGCTGGGCTACCAGCTGTGCGACATCCTGGCCCAGCTCAGGAATTGATCCAACGAAGGAAAAGTGCCATGAACCAGAAGTTTTCCCTCGACCTCAAGAAGTCGAGTTCCGCGTTCCGCCTGTCGCTGGACAAGGCCGGCGTGTCGTCCGAGATCCAGGCCGAGCTGATCGTGGTGATGGACGTGTCGCGCTCGTTCGAGCATGAGCACAAGGAGGGCACCACCGGCATCCTGCTGGAGCGGCTGGTGCCCCTCGCCAAGGTGCTGGACCCGGACGGAAAGATCGACCTCATCACCTTCTCGGCGGGGCCCGAGTCGGTGGAGTACCTGGGTGAGATCGACGAATCGAACGCCCGCGACTTCATCGTCGACAACGTGGTGGGCCAGGTGCGCGGCTGGAACGGCGGCACCACCTACAGCTACGCGCTGGAAGAGGCGCTGCGCGTCTTCGGCTGGCTGCCGTCCGAGCGCACGGCGGTGCCGGCACGCCAGCCGCGCTTCTGGCAGCGCCTGATGGGCATCGCGCCGGAGCAGGCGCTCGTGGCGCCGCACTCCAAGGTCAAGAAGCGCTCGATCGTGCTGTTCGTGACGGACGGGGAAAACGATCCGGGCGACCGCTACCGCGACAAGTCGCTCACGCGCCAGGTGCTGTCCGCATCGCAGCAGCGCGGCGACCAGGTGTACTTCCTGTTCATCGGCGCCTGCGAGCACGAGGAGTTCGAGTTCGTCGAACGCATCGCCCGCGAGTACCGCAACACGGGCCTGGTGATGGCCACCGACCCCGAGGCCTTCGTCAACCTGCCCGACGACGCGCTGATCGCCAAGCTGCTCGGCAAGGAACTCCTGGACTGGCTCAAGGCCTGATCGGCCTCCTGGCCGCCCTCAGCGCCGCACCATCGGCTGCCCCGCCGCCGCCGCCACCACGCGATCGCGCAGCCAGCGGTGCGCGGGATCGTCGTCCTTGCGCAGGTGCCACATCATTTCCACGGTCACGGGCGACAGCGCCATGGGCAGCGGCTTGTCCACCAGCCGGTGCTCCACGCCCGTCGCGGGCAGGAACTGGCGCGGCAGCACGGTGAGCAGGTCGGACCGCGCCACCACGCTGCCGGCGGTGGCGAACTGGTTGACGGTCAGCACGATGCGGCGCTGGCGGCCCAGGGCGTGCAGCGCCTCGTCGACGAAGCCGTGGGCCCGGCCCGAGAAGGTGACGAGCAGGTGGTGCGCCTCGACGAAGGCGTCGAGCGTCAACTCCCGGCCGGCCAGCGGGTGGTCGTGCCGCATCACGCACACGTACTCGGTGGCGTAGAGCTGGCGGTGGTGCAGCGCGGCGTCGCCGCCCTGGGCGACGATCGCGGCGATGGCGTTGGGAAAGTAGCCGACGGCCAGGTCGGCGTCGCCGGCCTCCACCAGCTTGCGCGGGTCGCGCGTGGTCAGCGGCAGCACGCGGACGTTGGCCAGCGCGCGTTCGCCCTCGATGGCCGAGACCAGGCCGGGCAGCAGCATCGCGGCCGTGGCGTCGGCCATGGCGATGTTGAAGGTGGCGGGATCGACGGTCGGGTCGAAACGGGGCGGGGACAGCGCCCCCTGCAGTTGCGCCAGCGCGGCGCGCACCTGGGGCCACAGCGCTTCGGCACGGGCGGTGGGCCGCATGCCGAACGCGGTGCGCAGCAGCAGCTCCTCGCCGACGGCCGCGTGCAGGCGCTTGAGCGCATGGCTGGCCGCGGGCTGGGTCATCGCGAGGCGCTCGGCCGCGCGGGTCAGGCTGCCCTCGGCCATGACGGCGTCGAAGACGCGCAGCAGGTTCAGGTCCAGCGTGCGGAAGTTCACGGATGGCAACGGTTGAGCGAGATATGAACAGTATGCATATCTTTGATGCCCACTATTCATTGGCATGGCACGGGGAAAACCCCTACATTCTCTCCATCGCCTCTTTATCGAGAGGCACAGCAGGGAAACACCATGACCGCCATCACTTCCGGTACCTACGGCCACCAGCCGCTCTTCACCACCGCCGTCCGCCAACTGGCCTCCGCGCTGTTCTCGGCGCGCCCGGCCGCCAAGAAGACGGTCGCCACCGCCACCAGCGCCCGTCCCGCCAGCACGTTCCGCGTGCGCGTGCGCGAAGCCAACGACGTGCGTGAACTGGCGCGCAGCGTCGAGCTGCACTCGCCGGGCTTTGCCGCCGACCTGTACGCCGCGGCCTCGCGCCACGAAGGCTACGACGACTGATTGGCAGGGCGCTCAAGGCCGCGGGCCTCAGCGCTTCTCGACGATCGTCGGCACCAGTTGCAGCGCGCTGCGGACATGCGCCGCCGCGCTCCTGGCGTCCTCGCGCGTCACATAGGGGCCGGCCTGCAGCTTGTTCAGGCCATGGTCGGTGAACACCGCCAGCAGGGGTGCCAGCCAGGGCTGCTCGTCGATGAGCCGGCGCTGGAACTCCAGCGCGCCGTCGCGCTGCTTGAAGGCGCCCAGCTGGAGCCACCAGCCGATACCGGCCGTCGTATCCGCCTTTCCGCGCTCGTCGGGCTTCGACGGCATGGCCGCGGCGCTCGCGGACGCGGCCGTCGCCACGACCGTCTCGCTGATCGTCGTCACCGGACCCGGCACGCCCGAGGCCGCATCGGTGGCCGCGGCGGCGCCCAGGTCCGCCCCGGTGATCGCCGGCGACTGCGTGGCGGTCATCACGCCTGAATCGACGCCGGCCGCCGGCTTGAGAACGTCGGACGCCGCCGCGACGACGGCGTCGGGCGCCGGCTTCGCGATCGCCGGTGTGCTGCGTTGCGTGGACGTCGGCTTGTCCAGGTCGCCCACGGCAACGACGATCGGCTTGTCCACCGGCTTGCGCATCGCCAGGCCGCTGCGGATGTCGTCGTCGGTGATGCGCGTGACCTCCACCGGCGCCACGCCATTGAGCACGCCCAGCTTCAGCGCCGCGGTGTACGACAGGTCGATCACGCGCCCCGGCGAGAACGGGCCGCGGTCGTTCACGCGCACGATCACTTCCTTGCCGTTGGCCGGATTGCGCACCCGCGCATAGCTCGGGATCGGCAGCGTCTTGTGCGCCGCCGTCATCGCGTACATGTTGTAGGCCTCGCCGCTGGCCGTGCGGTGGCCGTGGAACTTCTTGCCGTACCAGGACGCGAGGCCCTTCTCGGTGAGCGCGCGGTCGTCGGTCAGCGGCGTGTACGTGTTGCCGGCGATCTCGTAGGGCTTGTTGGGGCCGCCCTTGCGGATGTTCTCGATCTGCGGGACGGCATCGGGCACCTTGTCGAGGTCGGGCGGCGGCCTGGCCTCGGGGCCGTCCCGCTGGGCGTTGCCGGGCGGCAGGCGCGAGACGTTGCCGGGGGCCGTGGGCGTCGTCTGGCAGGCCGCGAGAACGGCCAGCAGCACGGGCGTGCCGGCCAGGCGCAGCGCGCGCATGGCGGTGTCGGCGTTCAGGGGTGGGAGACGGGCACGGGACGGCATTCGTGCCGGCGAGCTTACACCGGTGATTGCCTCAGGTGGCAGGCCACTTGATGACCGGATGCGACCTCCACCAACGCGGGCCGCTCCACGTCGCACAGCCCCGTCCGCGCGATCGGGCACCGCGTGTGGAACGCGCAACCGGCCGGCGGCGCGAGCGGGCTGGGCACGTCGCCCTTGAGCATGATGCGGGTGCGGCGCACGCGCGGGTCCGGCACCGGCACCGACGACAGCAACGCCTCGGTGTACGGATGGCGCGGCCGCGCGTACAGGTCGTGCGACGAGGCGATCTCCACGATCCGGCCCAGGTACATCACGGCCACGCGGTCGCTGATGTGGCGCACCACCGAGAGGTCGTGCGCGATGAACAGGTATGCGAGGCCCAGGCGCTGTTGCAGGTCCTGCAGCAGGTTGACCACCTGCGCCTGGATCGACACGTCCAGGGCCGACACCGCCTCGTCGCACACGATCAGCCGCGGGTCGACGGCCAGCGCGCGCGCGATGCCGATGCGCTGGCGCTGGCCGCCCGAGAACTCGTGCGGGTAGCGCCGCGCGTGCTCTGGCTTCAGGCCCACCATCGCCAGCAGCTCGGCGACGCGCGCGGCGCGCTCGTCGGCGGACTTCGCCAGCTGGTGGATGACCAGTCCCTCGCCGACGATCGCGCCCACCGTCATGCGCGGGTTGAGGCTGGCGTACGGATCCTGGAAGATGATCTGCATCTCGCGCGCGAGCGCGCGGCGCGCGGTGCCGGCGAGCGCGCCGGTGTCGACGCCGTCGAAGCGCACCTGGCCCGACGTGGGCTCGACCAGGCGCAGTACGCAGCGGCCCGTGGTGCTCTTGCCGCAGCCCGATTCGCCCACCAGGCCCAGCGTGGTACCGGCCTCCAGGTCGAAGCTGACGCCCTCGACTGCGTGCACCTGGCCCGTCTGGCGGCGCAGCAGGCCGCCGCGCACGGGAAAGCGCTTGACCAGGTCGCGCACCTGCAACAACGGGTCGCTCATCGGGGCGCCTCCTCGAGGATGCACGCGACGCGGTGGCCGGGCGCGACCTCGCGCAGGGCCGGCGTCGCCTGCGTGCAGGCGTCACGCGCGTATGCGCAGCGCGGCGCGAAGCGGCAGCCCGCCGGCGGGTCGACCAGCGACGGTACGGTGCCGGGTATCGACGCCAGCCGCGCGCCGCGCGTGGCGTCGGCGTCGATGCGCGGGATCGAGCGGATCAGGCCCTGCGTGTACGGGTGCCACGGGCGTTCGAACAGGGCGTGCACGTTGGCCTCCTCGACGACCTGGCCCGCGTACATCACGACCACGCGCTGCGCCGTCTCGGCCACGACGCCCATCGCGTGCGTGATGAGCAGCACGGCCATGCCCAGGCGCTCCTTGAGCTCGCCGAGCAGGTCCAGGATCTGCGCCTGGATGGTGACGTCCAGCGCGGTGGTGGGCTCGTCGGCGATCAGCAGGCGCGGCTTGCACGCCAGCGCGAGCGCGATCATCACGCGCTGGCGCATGCCGCCCGAGAACTGGTGCGGGTAGTCGTGCACGCGGCGCGCGGCCTGCGGAATGTGCACCAGCGCCAGCAGCTCGGCCGCGCGCGCGAGGGCGTCCGCACGAGAGAGGCCCTCGTGCAGCCGCACACCCTCGGCGATCTGCTCGCCCACGGTGTAGACCGGGTTCAGCGCCGTCATCGGCTCCTGGAACACGACGCCGATCTCGCGGCCGCGCAGCCGGCGCATCTGGGCATCGGGCAGCGGGACGAGGTCGCGCCCCTGCCACAGCACCTGGCCGGCGACGATGCGGCCCGGCGGCATCGGCACGAGCTTGAGGATGGACATGGCCGTCACCGACTTGCCCGAGCCCGACTCGCCGACCACGCACACCGTCTCGCCGGCCTCCACGCGCAGGTCGACGCCATCGACGGCGTGCACCCAGCCGTCGTCCGTCTTGAAGTGGGTGCGCAGGCCCCGGATGTCGAGCAGGCTCATGACAACACCCGCCGCGGGTCGAGCGCGTCGCGCAGGCCGTCGCCGACGAAGTTGATGGCCATCACCGTCAGGAAGATGGCCGCGCCGGGAAACAGCGCCCAGTGCGCGGCGATGTCCAGGTGGTCCTTGCTGTCGAACAGCAGCCGGCCCCACGTGGGGATGTCCGGCGGGAAGCCCAGGCCCAGGAACGACAGCGTGGACTCCGCGATGATGGCGGCGGCCACGTCGATGGTGCCGGCCACGATGACCGGGCCCAGCGCGTTGGGCAGGATGTGGCGCCACGTGAGCCGCCAGGGCGTGGCGCCCAGCGCGCGCGCGGCCTCGACGAACTCGCGTTCGCGCAGCGAGAAGAACTGCGCCCGCACCAGCCGCGCCACCTGCATCCAGCGGAAGCACCCGATCACCAGCACGATCAGGATGAACACGCCGCCCTCCGGCCCGAACAGGCCCTTGAGCTGTTCGCGGAACAGGTAGATCACGAGCAGCAGCAGCGGCAGCTGCGGCAGCGACAGGAACAGGTCGGTGAGCCACATCAGCGCGGCGTCGACCGGGCCGCGCGAAATGCCGGCCACCGCGCCCACGGTGACGCCGACGACGACCGCCATCGCCATCGCCGCGAAGCCCACGGCCAGCGAGATGCGACCGCCGTACAGCATGCGCGCGAGCAGGTCCTGGCCCAGGTCGTCGGTACCGAACGGGTGCGCCAGCGTCGGGCCCTGGGTCATCGCCGAGAAGTCGATGGCGTCGATGGGCACGCGCCAGGCGAGCGGGCCCAGCACCACGGCCGCGACCAGCAGCGCGAGCACGCCCAGGCTCGCGACGGCCATGCGGTGCCGGCGGAAGCGCCGCCACGCCTCAGCGGTAGGCGATGCGGGGATCGAGGAGGCCATACAGCAGGTCCGCGACGAGGTTGAACACGATCACCAGCACGCTGAACACGAAGGTGACGCCCATGATGACCGGCGTGTCGTTGCGCAGGATGGCGTCGATCAGCAGGGAGCCGATGCCGGGGATCCGGAAGATCTGCTCGGTCACGATCGCGCCGCCGAACACCGTGGGCATCTGCAGCGCCACCAGCGTGACGACGGGGATCAGCGCGTTGCGCAGCACGTGGCGCGTGACGACCACCCGCTCGGCCAGGCCCTTGGAGCGCGCGGTGGTGACGTGGTCGAGGCGGATGACGTCGAGCACCGCCGAGCGCACGTAGCGCGTCCAGCCCGCGCCCTGGAACAGCCCCAGCACGCACACCGGCATGATGGCCTGGCGCACGTGCTCGACCACCGCGCGCCAGCCCGTGGCCTCGACGTCCGATCGGTAGACGAAGGGCAGCCAGTCGAGCTTGATCGAGAACACGAGGATCAGCAGGATGCCCGTGAAGAACGTGGGCAGCGAAAAGCCCGCCAGCGCGATGGTGCTGGCGATGCGATCGAACCACGAGTAGGGCTTGACGGCCGACAGCGTGCCCACGGGAATCGCGATGGCCAGCGCCAGCAGCTGCGACGTGCCGATCAGGCCCAGCGTGACGGGTACGCGCTGCCAGATGAGCGTGGTCACGTCGACGCGGCTGATGAACGAGAAGCCCCAGTCGCCGTGCAGCATCGCCACCAGCCAGTGCAGGTAGCGCGACGCCACCGGATCGTTCAAGCCGAGGCTCGCGCGCAGGTGCTCTCGCACCTCGGGCGGCACGTTGGAATTGGTGGCGAGCTCGGCGAACGGGTCGCCGGGCGCCAGCGCCAGCACCGCGAACAGCACGATGCTGATGCCCAGCAGGCTGGGCACCGCCAGCGCCAGCCGCCTCAGGATGAACGCACCCATGCGCCTCCTACGCGCGGTACCAGTCGTGCAGGCCGGACAAGTCCAGATCCCAGCCGGTCAGCGGCGCCACGATGGACTTGCTCAGCGCCGTCACCTGCGCCCGCAGCGCCACCGGAATGGAATAGCCCGAGTTGCAGGCCATGTCGTTCATCTGGATGAACAGCGCCGCGCGCTTGACCGGATCGAGTTCCACCTCGGCCGCACGGAAGGTCTTGTCGAACTCGGGACTGGACCAGCGCGTCTTGTTCTGCAGCTGCCAGCCGTTGGCCTTCTGGCAGACCTCCCACGACACCCATTGCTGCATGAAGCGGTCGGGGTCGGTGCCGGCGCGGGTGTTCAGGTACATCTCGATGTCGGCGAAGAACTTGCCGTAGGTGTCCGGATTGGCCACGTCCGAGGAGAAGAAGACCGAGGCCTGCACGGTCTTGAGTTCGATCTCGATGCCGGCCTTGGCGCAGGCCTGCTTGACGATGGCCTGCACCTTCTGGCGCACCGAGTTGATCGACGTCTGATACACGAGCTTCAGGCGCTTGCCGTCCTTCGCGCGCACGCCGTCGGCGCCGCGCTTCCAGCCGGCCGCCTCCAGCAGCGCGTTGGCCTTGTCGACGTTGAACTCGGGCGTGATCGCCTTGCTGTTGAACTGGGCCGGGTTGTTCAGCAGGTTGGGCGCAGGCGTGGCGAGGCGGCCGTAGACGAAGTCGAGCACGCTCTTGCGATCGACCAGCAGGCCGAACGCCTTGCGCACCGCCGGGTCGGAGAACGCGAAATGCCTGGACTTGACGTTGGCGCGTTCGCCGTCGACCTCGCTCCACGGATCGGCCGCGTTGAGCATGATCATCTCGGGGTTGCCGGTGGGCTTGAACACCATCTTGCCCTTGCCGCCGGCCTCCATCTGCTTGAGCACGTTGTCCTCGACGAGGATGCCCCAGGCGTAGTCGAACTCGCCGGTCTGCAGCACCGCGCGCGCGGCCGAGGTGGCATCGCCGCCGCCCTTGATCTCGATGGTGTCGAAGTGCGGGCGGTTGGGCAGGTAGTAGGCCATGTTGGCCTCGCCGCGCACGAGGTCGCCCGGCGTGAACGACACGAACTTGTAGGGCCCGGTGCCTACCGGCTTCAGGTTGTTGGGCGCCTCGCGCGACTTGGCGCCCATGTAGGCCGAGAACAGGTGCTTGGGGATCAGCCAGATGTTGCAGCTGCGATCCCAGATCGGCGTGGGCTTGACGAAGTTCACGCGCACGGTGGTGGCGTCGATCTTCTCGATGCTCTTGACGTTGGTGTAGAAGCCGGTGCTGAACGCGCCGCCGGCCGGGTCCGTGGCGTACTGCCAGTTGAAGACGACGTCGTCGGCGGTGAATGGCTGGCCGTCGTGCCACTTGACGTCCTTCTTGAGCTTCCACGTGGTGGACAGCCCGTCGGCCGCGATGCCGCCGTTGGCGCGGCTGGGGATCTCTGCGGCCAGCACCGGCATCAGCACGCCGTTCTCGTCGTAGCGCGCCAGCGATTCGTAGAACGGGCGGCATCCCTCCTGGTCCTTCGTGCCGGTGGCGAAGTGCGGGTTCAGCAGCGTCGGGCCTTGCCACAGCAGCATCCGCAACGCGCCGCCGCCGCCGCGCCTGGTCGGCTTGTAGGGCGGCTCGACGGCGGGCTGGGCGACGGCGACGTCGGCCAGCATCGCCGACGCGAGCGGCACGCCCACGCCCAGGGCCACCATGCGAGCGATGAAGTCGCGTCGCGCGAGGCGTCCGTCGCGCACGTCGTCGACGAGTTCGCGCAGCATCTGTTCGTTCATGGCTTTCCCCTCAATGCATGGCGGCCGATTCGGGGCCGGAAGCACGCACTCTAGGTGGAGGCGCGGGCGTGTCGACTAAGGGTTGATGCGGAGCCCGCACATGGGGCACCCACCTCGGTGCGGTGCACCAGGATGCGCTGCTGGAAATGAAGCACTCGACTGGCGCGAACCCTGCTAGGGTCGCTGATGACGTCCTCCTATACTGCAGCGCGCCTCACGAAGGCGCGCCCGGAACCCACCGCCATGACCCTGCGCCGCCTGTCGTTCTCCAGCCTCGTCCTCGGCGTCTTCGCCGCCACCGCGCACGCGGCCTCGATCCCGCCCGGCACGCCGCTGGCCGCCAAGCAGGAGATGGTGCGCAACAACGGCGCCGAGCCCGAGTCGCTGGACCCGGCGCTGACCGAGTCGGTGAACGCGGCCGAGATCGAGCGCGACCTGTTCGAGGGCCTGACCGCCACCGACCACCACGGCAACGCGGTGCCCGGCGTGGCCGAATCGTGGAAGCAGACGGCGCCCGACACGTGGGTCTTCAAGCTGCGCAGGAACGCGACGTGGACCAACGGCCAGCCCGTCACGGCCGACGACTTCGTCTACGCGTGGCGCCGCTTCATGGATCCGAAGACGGCGGCCAAGCTCGCGGCCACGTTCAGCGTCTACCTGGCCAATGGCGCCGAGGTGGTGGCCGGCAAGAAGCCGCCCACCGAGCTGGGCGTGCGCGCGATCGACAAGCAGACGCTGGAGGTCCGATCCGCCGGCCCCGTGCCGTTCCTGCCCGACGTGTTCGCCAGCGCGCAGTTCGCGCCGGTCTCCAAGGCCGTCGTCGACAGGCTGGGCAAGGACTGGACGAAGCCGGGCAACCTGGTCGGCAACGGTGCGTACGTGCTCAAGGACTGGCAGGTCAACAGCAAGGTCGTCGTCGAGAAGAACCCCGGCTACTGGGACGCGGCCAACGTGCAGCTGACGCGCGTCACGTACTTCTGCGTGGAGGACGGCAACGCCGACCTGAAGCTGTACCAGTCCGGCGAGGAGGACTACATGCAGCAGCTGCCGCCCGGCGTGTACACGTCCCTGAAGGCGCAATACCCCAGGGAGATGCACAACAGCGCGCTGCTGGGGCTTCGCTTCTATGCCCTGAACAACGCCGATCCGCTGCTCAAGGACGTCCGCGTGCGCAAGGCGTTGTCGATGGTCATCGACCGCGACATCCTCGCGAGCAAGGTGACGGCCGACGGCCAGGCGCCGCTGTACGGACTGGCGGTCAAGGGCCTGGCGGCCATCCAGCAGACGCGCTATGACTGGGCCGACTGGCCGATGGACAAGCGCGTCGCCGAAGCCCGCAAGCTGCTCGCCGAGGCCGGGGTCAAGCCCGGCACGCGCGTGAAGTTCACCTACAACAACAGCGACTATCACAAGAAGATGGCGATCTTCGCGGCCTCGGAGTGGAAGACCAAGCTGGGCCTGGACACTGACATGGACAGCCTCGAGTTCAAGGTGCTGATCCGCAAGCGCCACGACGGCGACTTCCAGATCGCGCGCCACGGCTGGGTGGCCACGTTCAACGACGCCACGATCTTCCTGACGCTGCTGCAGTGCGCCTCCGATGCCAACGACGACCGCAGCTGCAACAAGGCCGCCGATGCGCTGATCGCGCAGGGCAACGCGAGCACCGACCCGGCCAGGCGCACCGCCTTGCTGACGCAGGCCGCCAAGCTCGCGATGGACGACTACCCGATGATCCCGCTGCTGCAGTACAGCGTGCCGCGCCTGGTCAAGCCGTGGATCGGCGGCTACGACGACGCGAACCCGCTGGATCGGTATCGCAGCAAGGACTTCTACATCCTCAAGCACTGACATGTGGGCCTACGTCCTCCGGCGCCTGCTGGTCACGATCCCCACGGTGCTCGCCGTGGTGACGCTGTGCTACATGCTGCTGCACCTCACGCCCGGCGGTCCGTTCGACGCCGAGATGAAGGTCTCCGACGCGGTGCTGGCCAACCTGCAGGCCAAGTACCACCTCGACCAGCCACTGTGGAAGCAGTACCTGTACTACCTGGACAGCCTGCTGCACGGCGACCTGGGGGCCTCGTTCCGCTACGCCGACTGGTCGGTCAACGACCTCGTGGCGCGCGCGCTGCCGGTGTCGCTGGTCATCGGGGGCACGGGGCTGGTGATCGCCGTGCTGGCGGGCATCGCGCTGGGCATCGTGGCCGCGCTGCGCCAGAACACGGTCGTCGACTACGTGGTCATGCTGCTGGCCAACATCGGCAGCGTGCTGCCGTCGTTCGTGCTGGGGCCCGTGCTGGTGCTCGTGTTCGCCATCACGCTGCCGTGGCTGCCGTCGGGCGGCTGGGACGACTTCGCGCCGCGCTACATGGTGCTGCCGATCGCGCTGCTCACGCTGATCAACGTGGCCATCATCGGCCGCATCATGCGCGGCAGCCTGATCGAGGTGATGAGCTCCAACTTCATCCGCACCGCGCGCGCCAAGGGCCTGCCGATGCGCGTGGTGGTGCTGCGCCACGCGCTGCGGCCGGCGCTGCTCCCGGTGGTCTCGGTGATCGGGCCGCTGGCGATCTCGTCGATCACGTCGGCCATCGTCACCGAGTCGTGGTTCTCGCTGCCGGGGCTGGGCAAGCTGATCGTCAACGGCGCGTCCGACCGCGACTACACGCTGGTGCTGGGGCTGGTGGTGCTGGTCACGGTGATGGCGGTGCTGCTGAACCTCATCGTCGACCTCGCCTATGCCTGGCTCGACCCGAAGATCCGCTACTGACATGACCCGCACCGTCTCGAAGACCGACGCCGCGCCGCAAGGCCGCAGTCCCTGGCGCGACGCGCGCGTGCGCTTCCTGCGCAACCGCGCGGCCGTGGGCAGCGTGGTCGTGCTCGCACTGGTCGCGCTGGCCTGCGTCTTCGGGCCGATGCTGCTGCCGAGCGCGTTCGACTCGGTCGACTGGAACCTCATGAGCAACCCGCCCACGCGCGCCGGCTGGCACCTGTTCGGCACCGACGACCTCGGGCGCGACCTGCTGGTGCGCACGCTGGTCGGCGGGCGCGTGTCGCTGCTGGTGGGCGTGCTGGCCACGCTGGTGTCGGTGTGCATCGGCGTCGTGTGGGGCGCTGTGGCCGGCTACGCGGGCGGCCGCGTGGACAGCGTGCTGATGCGCATCGTCGACATGGCCTATGCCGTGCCCTACCTGCTGATCGCCATCCTCGTGGTCACCGTGTTCGGCCGCGACATCCTGCTGGTGGTCGGCGCCATCGCGGCGTTCTCGTGGCTGGACATGGCGCGCGTGGTGCGCGGACAGACGCTGTCGATCAAGTCGCGCGAGTACGTGGAGGCCGCGCGCGCGATCGGCGTGCCCACGTGGCGCATCATCGCGCAGCACGTGGTGCCCAACCTGCTGGGCGTGGTCGTCATCTACACGTCGATCCTCGTGCCGGGCGTGATCCTCACCGAGTCGGTGCTGTCGTTCCTGGGCCTGGGCGTCCAGGAGCCGATGACCAGCTGGGGCGTGCTGATCCATGACGGCGCGGCCGTGATGGGCGCCTCGCCGTGGATGATCCTGTTTCCCGCCGGCGCGCTGTCGATCACGCTGTACTGCGCCAACTTCATCGGCGACGGCCTGCGCGACGCGCTCGATCCCAAGGAACGCTGATGACGGCAACGTCCAACACGCCGGTGCTCGAGGTGCGCGATCTGAGCGTGCGCTTCAGCACCAACGACGGTGCGGTCTACGCCGTCAACCAGGTCGGGTTCACGCTGGGCCGCGGGCAGACGCTGGGCATCGTCGGCGAGTCCGGTTCGGGCAAGTCCCAGACGATGCTGGCGATGATGGGCCTGCTCGCGCGCAACGGCGCGGCCACGGGCCAGGTGCTGCATCACGGCCGCAACCTGCTGGGCCTGCCGCCCGCGGCGTTGAACGCCGTGCGAGGCGACCGCATCGCGATGATCTTCCAGGATCCGATGACGTCGCTGAACCCGTACCTGACGGTCGAGCGCCAGATGACCGAGGTGCTGGAACTGCATCGCGGCCTCTCGCGGCGCGAGGCGCGCGTGCGCGCGGTGGCGGCGCTGGACGCGGTGAAGATCCCCGATGCGAAGCGCCGCATCGATTTCTACCCGCACGAGTTCTCCGGCGGCATGCGCCAGCGCGTGATGATCGCGATGGCGCTGCTGTGCGAGCCCGAGGTGCTGATCGCCGACGAGCCCACGACCGCGCTGGACGCCACCGTCCAGGCGCAGATCGTGCAGCTGCTGCGCGAGCTGCAGCGCGACCACGGCACGGCCATCGTGATGATCACGCACGACCTGGGCGTCGTGGCCGGCCTGTGCGACCAGGTGATGGTGATGTACGGCGGCCGCGTGATGGAGCATGCGTCGGCCGACGACGTCTTCCATCGCCCCACGCACCCGTACACGCGCGGGCTGCTCGCCGCGGTGCCGCGGCTCGATTCCGGGGCCGGCGCGCTGGTGAGCATTCCCGGCAACCCGCCCAACATGAACGCGCTGCCGCCGGGTTGTCCGTTCTCGGCGCGCTGCCGCTTCGCCCTGGATCGCTGCGTGTCGACGATGCCGCTGCTGCAGCCCCTGTCGCCGGGCTCGCCTACGCTGCGCGCCTGCCATCGCGCGGTGGCCGAACTCGACGCCTTGGAGGCCGCCGATGCCTGACGCGAGGACACCGCTGCTGTCGGTGCGCGACCTGAGGGTGCACTTCAAGGTGCGCGACCGCAAGGCCTGGCCGTGGACGCCGGCCGCCACGCTCAAGGCCGTCGACGGCGTGTCGTTCGACCTGGAGCCGGGCGAGACGCTCGGCATCGTCGGCGAATCGGGTTGCGGCAAGTCGACGCTCGCGCGCGCCTGCCTGAACCTGATCCCGGCCACGGGCGGGCAGGTGCGCTGGCAGGGCAAGCTGCTGCGCCCCGACGACCATGCCGCGTGGCTGGCCGCGCGGCGCGACATCCAGATCATCTTCCAGGACCCGCTCGCCTCGCTGAACCCGCGCATGACCGTCGCGCGCATCATCGGCGAGCCGCTGCGCATCCACCGGCCCGAGCTGAGCGACGGCCAAGTGCACGACAAGGTGCTCGCGGTGATGGCCGAGGTGGGCCTGACCCCGCATCAGATCAACCGCTACCCGCACGAGTTCTCGGGCGGGCAGTGCCAGCGCATCGGCATCGCGCGGGCGCTGATCCTCGAGCCCAGGCTGATCGTCTGCGACGAGCCGGTGTCCGCGCTCGACGTGTCGATCCGCGCGCAGATCGTCAACCTGCTGCAGGAGCTGCAGCGCCGCAAGGGCCTGGCGCTGATCTTCATCGCGCACGACCTGGCGGTGGTCAAGCACATCAGCGACCGCGTGCTGGTGCTGTACCTGGGCAAGGCCATGGAGATGGCGCGCGGCGAGGCGCTGTACGCCCGCCCGGGGCATCCGTACACGGAGGCGCTGCTGTCGGCCATTCCGATCCCCGACCCGCGCATCGAGCGCGGCAAGGTGCTGCAGCTGCTGCCCGGCGACATGCCGTCGCCGATCGCGCCGCCCTCGGGCTGCGTGTTCCGCACGCGCTGCCCCAAAGCCATCGAGCGCTGCGCGGACGAGGTGCCGGCCCTGCGCGCGCTCGATAGCCAAACCGCGGCCGCTTGCGTGCTGGCCGTCGAGCGCGCCGGCTGACCACGCTTCGGTCATTGGACAATGCGGCTATGACGCTGCCCGATCCCGCCGTGCCCGACGCCGACCCGATGCCGGTCGCGCCGCCGCAGCCCGATTTCGAGCTGTGCTGCGGCAATGGCTGCGATCCGTGCATCTTCGACCTGCACGATCTCGCGATGGACGCGTGGCGGCAGGAGCTGCGGGCGTGGAAGGCGCGGCATCCGCAGGCCGGCGGCGAGGGCTGACCGACCGGCCGTGCAGCCAGTCCGCCGGGACGCCAACCGCGCTGGCAACGCGCTAGACTGTATGGATGAACAGCCCGGACGACTTCCCCGACGGCGCGCCGGTCGGGCGTGACGGGCCCGCGGCGCCGACGGTGCGCCGCACGTCGAGCGCGTTCGGATCACCGGGCACCGATTCCACCGTCCGCCGCCTCGACCTCAACGACCTGCTGGTGCGCCACCAGGAGGCCACGTTCATGATGCGCGCGGCCGGTGGCGCCATGCACGAGGCCGGCATCGACGACGGCGACTACCTGGTCGTCGACCGCTCGCTGACCGCGCGCCACGGGGCCATCGTGATCGCCGCCGTCCAGGGCGAGTACCGCTGCCGCCGGCTGGAGCAGGCCGCAGGCCGCGGCGGCCGCCCGGGCGCCGCGGCGCTCGTGGCGGCCGATCCCGCCGTCGAGCCCATCGTCATCTCCGAAGACACGCCGCTGGAGGTCTTCGGCGTGGTCACGTTCGTCATCAAGTCGCTGGCCTGAACAGCCGCCGCCATGTACGCGCTGGTCGACGGCAACAACTTCTACGTGTCGTGCGAGCGGGTGTTCGCGCCGCGACTCGCGGGCAAGCCCGTCGTCGTTCTGAGCTCCAACGACGGCGCCTGCATCGCGCGCAGCAACGAGGCCAAGGATCTGGGCGTCAAGATGGCGCAGCCGTGGTTCCAGGTGCGCCATCTGGAGAAGAGCGCCGGCCTGATCGCGGTGTCCGCGAACCACGAGCTGTACGGTGACATGTCGGCGCGCATGATGGCCGTCGAGGCGCGCTACGCGCCGCGGCAGGAGGTCTACAGCGTCGACGAATCGTTCCTCGATTTCGAGGGCGTGCGCGACGACCTGGTCGGCGTCGGCCGCCACATGCGCGCCGCCATCCTGAAGGAGACGGGCTTGCCCACGAGCGTCGGCTTCGGCGCCACCAAGACGCTGGCCAAGCTCGCCAACAACATCGCCAAGACCGCCGACCGCAAGCCGGGCTCGTATCCGGCGGCGCTGGCGCAGGTCTGCGACTTCGGGCGCCTGTCGCCCGGCGAGCTCGACGCGCTGTACGCCGCCACCGAGGTCGGCCTCGTCTGGGGCGTGGGTCGGCGCACCACCGAGAAGCTCAAGGCTGGCGGCATCCACACCGTGCTGGACCTGATGCGCGCCGACGTCGCCACGCTGCGCCGGCAGTTCTCGGTGGTGCTGGAGAAGACGCTGCGCGAGCTGCACGGAACGCGCTGCATGGAGCTCGACGACGTGCCGCCGACGCGCCAGCAGATCCTCGTGTCGCGCTCATTCGGCACGCCGATCACGCGCGTCGAAGGCATCCTCGAGGCCGTCAGCGAATTCGCCTCGCGCGCGGCCGAACGCCTGCGCCAGCAGGGCAGCGTGGCGGGCGCCGTCGGCATCTACTTCATGACCAGCCCGTTCCGCACGAACGACCGCCAGCACAGCGTGAACGTCACCCTCCCGCTGCCGCGCCCCACCGCCGATTCGGCCGTGCTGATGCGCGCGGCCGAGATGGCGGTGCGCTCGCAGTTCCGCGCCGGGTTCCGGTACGCGAAGGCGGGCGCGATCCTGACCGACCTGCAGTCGGCCGGCCATGAGCAGGGCGAGCTCGACCTGTTCTCGGCGTTGGAGGCGGACGCGCCGCCGTCCGTCGATCCCCGGGCCCGTCTCATGTCCGCCCTGGACACGCTCAACAACCGCTTCGGGCGCGACTCCGTCCGCCTGGGCAGCACGGCGATGGGCAGCGACGGGGCCGAGGTCGCGGTGTGGGCGACCCGGCAGGAACGGCGCTCGCCGCGCTACACCACCCGCTGGGACGAGATTCCGATCGCGCGCGCCTAGCGCCGCGCGTCCTGCGGCACGCGCTGCAGCAGCGCCGGGTCGTAGCCCTGGGCCTGCACGAAGGCCACGAGGCGGTCGTAGTCGGCCTGCGGGATCGCCGGCGTGCGCGCCATGATCCAGACGTGGTCGCGCTTCTCGCGCGCGATGACGGCCAGGCGGTAGTCGTCGGACAGGTAGGCGATGCGGTAGTCCGCCTTGATGGGCCACACGTACTGCTGGCCCCAGACGGCGTTGCTGGCGGTGTCCAGCACGAAGCCGCGCGAACCGTACTGCTTGACGGGGCCGTCCGGCGCGTCGGCGTTGAACGAGAAGGTCGTCGGGATCGTGCCGTCCGCGGCGAGCTCGTAGTGGTCCTTCGCGTTGTGCGCGCCCTTCTCGAGGAAGGTCGGGATGTTGGCGATGACGTACCAGTCGCCCATGAAGCGCGGCAGGTCGACGTGCGGCGCGAGCGCGAGGGCGGGGTGCTTGTCGGACGGTGTGCTTGCGCATCCCGCCACGAGGGCGCAGACGGCGATGGGCAGCGATGGCCAGCGTGATGTCATGGTTTCAGGTCTCCTTGACCTGACTACGGACTTCCTGCCCGACAGGATTTCAGCGCCGTGCGCGTCGACGCTTCAAAGGCCGACGACGTTGCTGGCCAGCCGTGCGATCCAGCTCTCGAAGACCAGGCGCCCGTCGACCGCGGCCAGGCAGATGCACTCGCCCTGGGCCTGCACCACCGGCTGGTGCAGCACCTCGGTGTCGGCCTCGTCGAAATCGCCGGGACCGAACACGGCCCGGCCGTCGTCGAAGGATCCGCACAGCACCTGCGTGAGCTCGGTGCCCGTGTGCGTGTGTTGCGGCAGGCACTTGCCCGCGGCGATGCGCAGCAGCAGCACGTTGGCGCCCGGATCGTGCGGCACCGTCACGCGGCTCCAGCGCATGCCCGGCCCCATCAGGCGCCAGCTGGAGACCTGGCAGTGGCGCAGGGCCCGCGGCCAGTTGTAGCCGGCCGGCAGCGGCGGCTTCTGGCGAACGACCGGCGGCGGGGGCACGCGCACCGGCGCGTCCAGCCGCGCCAGCACCGCGTCTAACGCGCCTGCGGCCGGGGGCTGGTCCTGCGCGAGCTCGAGCATCTGCCCGCCCACGCGCTCGAACCCCTGCATCACCGCGCGGCAGCGCGGGCAGGTCTCCACGTGCGACTCGACGAGCAGCGACGGCCCGGTGTCCAGGCTGCCGCCGGCATGCGCCAGCAGCAGGGAATCGTCGGGATGATGGCGGATCACGGCCGGCACTCCTCGAGCAGCTTGCGCAGGCAGGCCGCCGCGGCGCGCAGCCTCGTCTTGACCGTGCCGAGCGGCATCTTCAGTTCGGCGGCGATGCGGGAGTGCGACATGTCCTCGTAGAAAGAAAGTTGGACCAGCTGGCGCTGGTCGTGGTTGAGCCGGGCCATGGCCAGGCGCACGCGCTCGTCGTACTGGCGCTGGCTCAAGGCGTCCTCCTGGCCGACGCCGGCGTCGACGATGCCCTGGACCTCGGCGTCGTCCAGCGCCGTCCACGTGTCGTGGATGGCCCGGCGGCGGTCGATGCGCAGGTTCCGGGCGATGGTGAACAGCCACGATCCGACGCTCGCGCGTGCCGGATCAAATTGCGCCGCCTTGCGCCAGACGATGACGAAGGCGTCCTGGGTGATCTCTTCGGCCTCTTCGCTCGTGCTGCCGGTCTTCCACAGCCAGCCCTTGAGCTTGGGCGCGAAGTGCGCGAACAGGGCCGCAAAGGCCTCCCGGTCCTGGCGCGTGGCCACGGCCACCATCCAGTCGTCGAGCCGCACGTCGCGCTCGCCGCTGCTGGGGGAAGTCGTCGTCGCCACCAGCTTCAGGACGGCACGCGGCCGCATGGTGCGGCCCGGGCCGGGCGGCGTGCTGTCGCGCTGAAGAGTGGCATCCATGACATGACTACGGCGGGCCCCCCGGTTTGGATTTCATCGCCGCCTCACCCGGCGTCAGGACGGGCCGTCGGCCTCCAGGCGGGCGACGGACGCCTCGATGGCCGCCAAGTATGCCCGGCCGTCGCTGGTCAGCGCAAAAAGGCTGGGCAGGCCGACATACTCGAGCAGCCCGATGCCCGACAGGAACACCGCCTCGCGAAGGTCGTCCGGGTCGCGCGGCTCGCGGTACCACCGCGTCTCCTCGCGGGCTCGGCGGAGCAACTGGACTTGCTGGGGTGTCAGGGCATCGGGCATCGGCGGTCGGTCCTCGACCTGCCTACGTCCGCGCGATGTCTTTGGATTGCGACGCGGCTGCGCCGAAATGGGAAAAGGCCTTGCAGATCGGGGATCTGCAAGGCCTTCGAGATGGCGCGCCCGAGACGGTTCGAACGTCCGACCCCTGCCTTCGGAGGGCAGTACTCTATCCAGCTGAGCTACGGGCGCAAGTCCGCCAGTTTAGCAGCGACTGTCACCGGGGCGCCGTAGACTGGCTCGATGACGCAACATTCGTGGCCGGCGATCGCGCTGGCGAGGGCCTGCGCCGGCCCGGCGCGCCTCCCGTTCCTGCTGGACGACGACGTCGGTCCGGTGCTCGGCTCCGTGGCCATTGCCCACCTCGAGGCGCTGCGCGAATGGCCCGACGCCTTCGCGCTGCGGACGAACCCGGACGGCACCCCGCGCGCCCTCGTGCTGCGCCTGCCCGCCGGCGAGCGCGACGCGCGCCTCGCGCGGGTGCATGCGCGGCTGCGCGAGCGCGGGCTCATCGTGGGCTGGCGCGACGAGCCGTACCCGCTGCGCGATCGCGCGGGCGGCGAGCACGGCGTCATCGAGCGGGCCGCCAGCCGGTTCTGGGGCACGTTGACGCTGGGGGCGCACTGCAACGGCTACGTCGCCGACGCGTCGGGCCGGCCCACGCACCTGTGGATCGCGCGCCGGTCGCCGACCAAGCAGACCGACCCGGGCCGCCTCGACAACGTCATCGGCTGCGGCGTGCCGCTCGGCCAGACGCCGCGCGAGGCGATCGTGCGCGAAGGCTGGGAGGAGGCGGGGCTCGTGCCGGCGCAGATGTCCGGCCTGGTGGCCGGCGGGCTCGTCGACCTGGAGTGCGACATTCCCGAGGGCCGCCAGCACGAGCGCCTGCACGTGTTCGACCTCGCGCTTGCGCCCGGCCTCGTGCCGCGAAATGTCGACGGCGAGGTGGCCGAGCATCGCCTGATGCCGGTGGCCGAGGCCCTCGCGCGCGCGGCCTCGGGCGAGCTGACCACGGACGCGGCCCTGGCGACGCTGGACTTCGCGGTTCGCCATCGCCTGATTGAACCGGAGGCGTCCGGCGCGGAATCCACCACCGCGGTGGCCACGTGGTCGACCGACCAGGAGGCCGCGTTCGAGGCATTGAGGCCGCCGGTGTAGGGACTTGCAACCCTGCACTACCATTCAAAGCAACTGAAGCGCGGCGTCAATCGTGCTCAACCCGTGTCCGGCACATCGCCCGGACACTGATCTCCACGATGCAGCACGAGCCGCATCACCACGCACCGCCCTCACGCCATGAACCAGTCCGCCACGCGCTACACCGCCACCGCCATCGCCCTGCATTGGCTGATGGCGCTGGCCATCATCGGCAACTTCTGCGTGGGCCTGTACATGTCCGACCTGCCGATGTCGATGACGCGGCTGAAGCTCTACAACTATCACAAGTGGGCCGGCGCCACGATCCTGCTGCTGGCCGCGCTGCGCCTGCTGTGGCGCCTCACGCACCGTCCGCCGGCCGACCTGCCGGCGCCCAAGTGGCAGCACACGGCCGCCTCGGTCACGCACTGGGGGCTGTACGCGCTGTTCTTCGCCGTGCCGCTGGTCGGCTGGGCCTACAGCTCGGCGGCGGGGTTCCCGATCGTGCTGTTCGGCGTGCTGCCCCTGCCCGACTGGGTGCCCAAGGATCACGCCCTGGCCGAGGCCATCAAGCCCTGGCACGGCGACCTCGCCTGGGTGCTGTTCGCGCTCGTGGCGCTGCACGTGGCCGCGGTCTTCAAGCACATGGTCATCGACCGCGACGGGCTCATCCGCCGCATGCTCCCCGGCCGCGCCTGAACCCCTTTCAACCGAACCGAGTCCCCGCATGAACAAGATTCGCACCGCCTTTGTCCTGGCCGCCTCGCTGGCCGCCTCCGGCCTCGCCTTCGCGCAGGCCGCGGTCGTCCCTGCGCAGAGCCAGATCACCTTCGCCATCAAGGAGATGGGCGTGCCGGTGGAAGGCAAGTTCGCCAAGTGGACGGCCGACATCGCCTTCGACCCGAAGAAGCCCGAGGCCGGGAAGGTCAACTTCACGATCGCCACCGGCAGCGCGTCGTTCGGCTCGCCCGAGACCGATGCCGAGGTGCCCAAGGCCACGTGGTTCAACGTCGCCAAGTTCCCGAGCGCCACGTTCGCGTCGACGTCCATCAAGCCCAAGGGCGGCGGCAAGTTCGACGTCGCCGGCAAGCTGAGCGTCAAGGGCACCACCAAGGACGTGGTCGTGCCGATCGCGCTGACGCAGGCGGGCCCCACCACCACCGCCACCGGCACGTTCACCATCAAGCGCAACGACTTCAAGATCGGCGAAGGCGAGTGGACCGACACCTCGCAGCTGGCCGACGAAGTGGCCGTCAAGTTCAAGATCGCGCTGACCGGCATCGCGCCGCTGTGATCGCGTTCATCTCAGTTTCCCTGACCCGTTCCATTGGAGTTCCCATGAACAAATCGTCCCTGCTGGCCATCGTGGCCGCCCTTGGCTTCAGCGCCGCCGCCCAGGCCGAATCGGCCACCTACGCCATCGAGCCGACCCATACGTTCGCCACGTTCGAGATCGCCCACTTCAACACGTCGACGAACCGCGGCCGCTTCAACAAGACCACCGGCACGGTCACGCTCGACAAGGCCGCCAAGACCGGCTCGCTGGACGTCACCGTGGACACCACGTCGCTGGACACCGGCACCGCCGCGTTCACCAAGCACATCTCCAGCGAGGAGATCCTGGGCGTCGCCGCCAACCCCACCGCGCACCTGGTGGCCAGCAAGTTCACGTTCAACGGCGACAAGGTCAGCCAGATCGACGGCAACCTGACGCTCAACGGCAAGACCAACCCGATCACGCTCAAGGCGATCAACTACAACTGCTACATGAACCCGATGGTCAAGCGCGAGGTGTGCGGCGGCGATTTCGAGGCCACCATCGTGCGCAGCCAATACGGCGTCACGTATGGCCTGAACTACGGCTTCCCCGACAACGTCCACCTGGTCATCCAGGTTGAAGCCGTCAAGCAGTAAGCCGTCGCGCGCCGCCTTCGTGGCGGCGGTCGCGATCGCCTGCGCCAGCTCGGGCCCAGCGCCCGCGCTGGCGCAGTCCGTTGCGGGTCCGGTCACGTACCAGCTCGATCCGGACCACACGTTCGCCACCTTCGAGGTGCTGCATTTCGGCACCTCCACGCTGCGCGGCCGCATCGGGCCGATCACCGGCGAGGTGACCATCGACCGCGCGGCCAGGACGGGCGACCTGCGGCTGCGCATCCCGATGACCACGCTCTCGACGGGCGTGCGGCTGCTCGACGCGCGCCTGAAGGAGCCCGACCTGCTCGCGATGGCCGAATACCCCGAGGCGTATTTCGTCGCCACCCGCTTCCAGTTCGATGCGGACGGCGGCGTGCAGGACGTGCGCGGCGAGTTCACCTTGCGCGGGGTCGGCGAGCCGCTGTCGCTCCACGCGCGCACGTTCGCGTGCCGGCGCGATGAACGCCTGCAACGCGAGGTCTGCGGCGGCGATTTCATCGGCGACGCCAAGCGCGGCCGCTTCGGCGCGACGTTCGGCGAACCCTTCGTGAGCGACGACGTGCACCTCGTCGTGCAGGTCGAGGCCATCGCGCCGAGTGCCCGATAATCGGGCGTTTGCCGCTGGGGCGGCAGGAATTCCCGAAAGCCAGGCAATGAATCTCCCAGACGATTGGCGGCACGACCGCGAGATCGGCGAACAGCGCGGCTCGACGCTGGACACCACGCGCGTGGACGACGTGCGCATCGGCGCCGTGCGCCCGCTCATCTCGCCGGCCCTGCTGCTCGACGACATGCCCGCCCCCGACAGCGCCGTGTCGCTCGTCGAGCGCGCGCGCGTCGAGATGGCCAAGGTGCTCAGCGGCGCCGACGACCGGCTCATCGTCGTGGTGGGCCCGTGCTCCATCCACGACCACGACCAGGCGCTGGAGTACGCCCGCCACCTGAAGGTGGTGGCCGACGCGCTGCAGGACGACCTGCTGGTGGTGATGCGCGTGTACTTCGAGAAGCCGCGCACCACGGTCGGCTGGAAGGGCTACATCAACGACCCCCGGCTGGACGGGAGCTTTCGCATCAACGAGGGCCTGCGCAAGGCGCGCCAGCTGCTGCTGGACGTCGCCGAGATCGGCCTGCCCGCGGGCACCGAGTTCCTCGACCTGCTGAGCCCGCAGTACATCGCCGACCTCGTGTCGTGGGGCGCCATCGGGGCGCGCACCACCGAGAGCCAGAGCCATCGCCAGCTGGCGTCGGGCCTGTCGTGCCCGGTAGGCTTCAAGAACGGCACCGACGGCGGCATCAAGGTGGCGGCAGATGCGATCCTCGCGGCCAACGCGTCGCACGCGTTCATGGGCATGACCAAGATGGGCCAGGCCGCCATCTTCGAGACGCGCGGCAACGCCGACTGCCACGTGATCCTGCGCGGCGGCAAGGCGCCCAACTACAAGGCGCCCGACGTGACCGCCGCGTGCGTGGCCCTGGCCGAGCGCGGCCTGCGCGAGCAGGTGATGATCGACTTCTCGCACGCCAACTCCGAGAAGAAGCACCAGCGCCAGATCGACGTCGGCGCCGACGTGGCGGGCCAGATCGCCGGGGGCGACCACCGCATCACCGGCGTGATGATCGAGAGCCACCTGGCCGACGGCCGGCAGGATCTCAAGCCCGGCGTCGCGCCCGCGTGGGGCGTGTCCATCACCGACGCGTGCATCGGCTGGGCCGACACCGAGCCGCTGCTCGCGCGCCTGGCCCAGGCCGTGCGCGATCGACGCGCGAACGCGGTGGCCGCGCCGTGAACCAGCCCGTCCAGTACCTGGGTTTCTGGGCACGCGCGGGCGCGGCGCTGGTCGACCTGTTGGCGCTGCTGTTCGTGGTGCTGCCCATCACCGTCTACCTGTTCGGCGACGGCTGGGCGTACGGCACGGGCATCGCGGCCTTCCTCGTGAACTGGGGCATTCCGGGCGCGGTGCTGATCGCGTTCTGGGTCAAGCGCGGGGCGACGCCGGGCCTGATGCTGTTCAAGGGCGTCGTGGTGGACGCCGGCACGCACGCGCCGGTCGACTTCTGGCAGGCGCTCACGCGCTACGTCGGCTACTTCATCGCGGTGCCGCCGCTGCTGGCCGGCCTGGCCTGGGTGGCGCTCGACGCGCGCAGCCAGGGGTGGCACGACAAGATGGCGCGCACGGTGGTCGTCTACCGTCCGCGCTGACGGCGCAGGAGCCACGCGATGCAACGAGTCACCGGAATCGGCGGCGTCTTCTTCAAGGCCCGCGACGCCGAGGGGCTGCGCGCCTGGTACAAGCGCCACCTGGGCCTGGACATCCAGGACTGGGGCGGCCTCGCGTTCCCGCCCGCGCGCACGCAGCCGGCCGGCAGCAAGTCGCCGCTGGCGTCACACACCACCTGGTGCATCTTCCCGGCCGACAGCGACTACTTCGGCGGCACCCGCGGCGCGCCGTTCATGGTGAACTACCGCGTCGCCGACCTGGATGCGCTGCTGGCGGTCCTGCGACGCGAAGGCTGCGCGGTCGATCCGAAGACCGAGGTGTCCGAGTACGGCAAGTTCGGGTGGGTCACCGATCCGGAGGGCAATCGGATCGAGCTCTGGCAGCCGCCCACCCCCTGAACCCGAGGAGACGCGCATGAACGTGCTGCACCTCGTACCGTTGGCCGTCGGCGTCCTGGCGTTCCTCTGCGGGCTGGTCGCGTACCTGCGGATGATGCGCACGGTGCCGCCGGAAGTCGCACGCCAGCAGGCCGCCAGGCTGCGCATCCGGCAGAACCTGCTCTGCTTCGCGGCGCCGGAGCTGTTTGCCGGGGCTGGCGCCCGATACCGCCGGCTGTATGTCAGCTCGCTGGCCGTATTTGCCGCGGCGCTGGTGGGCGCGGCCGCGCTGGGCGACCGCTGACCGTCAGACGCGTTCGACCACCAGCGCGATGCCCTGGCCCACGCCGATGCACATCGTGCACAGGGCGTAGCGGCCGCCGGTCGCGTGCAGCTGGTTCACCGCCGTCGTCACCAGCCGCGCGCCACTGGCGCCCAGCGGATGCCCCAGCGCGATCGCGCCGCCGTTGGGGTTGACGCGCGGGTCGTCGTTGGCCACGCCCAGCTCGCGCAGGACGGCCAGGCCCTGCGCGGCGAAGGCCTCGTTCAGTTCGATGACGTCCATCTGCGAGATCGTGAGTCCGAGGCGCGCGAGCAGCTTCCTGGACGCCGGCGCCGGGCCGATGCCCATGATGCGCGGCGCGACGCCCGCCACGGCCATGCCGAGCACGCGGGCCCGCGGCACGAGGCCGTGCGTCCTGGCCGCACCGGCGCTGGCCAGCAGCAGCGCGCAGGCGCCGTCGTTCACGCCCGAGGCGTTGCCCGCGGTGATGGTGCCGTTGGGGCGCACGATGGGCTTGAGCCTGGCGAGCGCCTCCAGCGAGGTCTCGCGCGGGTGCTCGTCGAGGGCCACGACGATCGGCTCGCCTTTCTTCTGGGGCACGGTCACCGGCGTGATCTCGGCCTCGAAGAAGCCGCGCTTCTGGGCCTGCACGGCGCGCAGCTGCGAGCGCAGCGCCATGGCGTCCTGGTCCTCGCGCCGGATGCCGAAATCGTCGGCCACGTTCTCTGCCGTCTCGGGCATCGAGTCGATGCCGTACTGCGCCTTCATCAGCGGGTTGACGAAGCGCCAGCCGATCGTGGTGTCGTGGACGGCGTTCTCGCGCGCGAACGCGCTCGTCGCCTTGGGCATCACGAAGGGCGCGCGGCTCATGCTCTCCACGCCGCCGGCCAGCAGCAGTCCGGCCTCGCCCGCGCGGATGGCCTGGGCGGCGCTGCCCACGGCGTTCAAGCCGGAGCCGCACAGGCGGTTGAGGCTGACGCCCGGCACGTCCACCGGCAACCCGGCCAGCAACGCGCTCATGCGGGCGACGTTGCGGTTGTCCTCGCCGGCCTGGTTGGCGCAGCCGTACAGCACGTCGTCGATGGCGGCGGGGTCGAGTTCGGGATGGCGTGCCAGCAACGCGCGGATTGGAATGGCCCCTAGATCGTCGGCGCGCACCGCCGACAGGGATCCGCCATAGCGGCCGAAGGGCGTGCGCAGGGCATCGCAGATGAAGGCGTCTGTCATGGGTAGGGCGTCTCGTCAGGTTTGTGTTGTTCGCAGGAAGAACAATTATTCGCGTCCAGGTCCTTCCGCCGGGGATTTTGCGCGTTTTCCGTAGGGCGGCCTCTATTGAGGGGATCGGTCGACTCAAGTCGAGCACGGAATCGGCCGATTCCACCGAGAGAAGTTACCGCCCGCAAACGATTGCGGCGGCAAGGGAAGATTCCAATGACGACCCCAATCCAAGCGAGCGCCCTGCGCATCGGCATGTTCGTTCACCTGAACGTCGGCTGGATGTCGCACCCGTTCCCGCTGTCGAGCTTCAAGCTGACATCCAACGAGCAGATCGAGACGATCCGCTCGCTCGGCCTTGCCAAGCTCACGTGGAGCCCGGAGCGCAGCGACGTGGAGCTGCCGGCCGTCGAGGCCGCCGGGACCGCGCAGGACAGCCGGTCGCCCGCGGAGGAAGAGGCGCCCAAGCCGTTGGACGCCCGCCAGCTCGCCCGCCTGGCGCTCAACGCCCAGCTGGAGGCGGCGCAGCGCTGCGAGCGCCAGTTCACGGAGGCCTGCCGCGACCTTCGCCGCACCACCGACAAGGTGCTGACCGACCCTGTGCAGGCCAACGCCGACGCGCAGCAACTGGCCAAGGCGTTGCTCGACAAGATGCTGGTCGAGGGCGAGCCCTGCCTGCGCGTGCTCGGCGAGATGGCCAGCGACCGCCATGCCGCCCATGCGCTCAACGTCACCGTCGTCTCGCTGATGCTGGGCCGCCAGCTCTCGATACCCGCGGCCGTCCTGATGGAACTGGGCGTCGGCGCGCTGATGCACGACGTGGGCAAGATCTCGCTGCCCGACCGAGTGCGCCTCGCGCGGGAGGATTTCAACTCCGGCGAGGCCGCGCTGTACCGCGACCACGTGGCGCAGGGCCTCATCCTCGGACGCCGCATGGGCCTGTCCCCCGAGGCGCAGCTGGTGATCGCGCAGCATCACGAACTCGCCGACGGCAGCGGCTTTCCGAGCGCGCTGATGTTGCCGCGCATGTCGCTGCCCGCGCGCATCGTGGCGCTGGTCAACCGCTACGACAACCTGTGCAACGCGGCGTCGCCGGCGCAGTCGATCACGCCGCACGAGGCCTTGTCGCGCCTGTTTGCGCAGTGCCGCTCGAAGTTCGACGAGACGCTGCTGTCGGCCTTCATCAAGATGCTGGGCATCTACCCGCCCGGCTCGGTGGTGCAGCTGAGCGACGACCGTTTCGCGATGGTGATGACCGTCAACGCCGCGCATCCGCTCAAGCCGCGCGTGCTGGTGTTCGACCCGGCGGTGCCCGTGGACGAAGCCATCCACCTGGACCTGGAGCAGACGCCGCAGACCGGCATCCGCCGCAGCCTCAAGCCCGTGCAGCTGCCCGCGCGGGCGCTCGACTACCTCAAGCCGCGCCAGCGCATCTCGTATTTCTTCGACGTGGAGAGCACGTCGAGGGAGTACCTGCGCGAAGAGGCCACCGCATGACCGCCGCGCTGCCGCTGCCGCTCCTGGCGCAGGTCGCGGCCCGGGAATCCTTCCACGGCGTGCTCGCGGCCCTGTCGGCGATGGGGCATGCCGCCTGGATCGTCGACGCCGCCGTCGGCACGATCCTGGCGGCCAACCTCGATGCCGAGGAGCTGCTCGAACGCCGCGACCTCGCCGGCCTCGATGCGGACGACGCCATCAACGACCTCGAGGACATGGCCTATTGGGACGGCGTGCGCTGCGGCGTCATCAGCGTCCTGGACAGTGACGCCGAGCTGCACCTGCCCAGCGGCCGCAGCGTGGCCGTGTCGCGTCGCATCGCGCCGGTGTGGCTGGCCGATGGCTACCCGCTGTTCCTCGTGCAGGTGCGCGACCGCACCCGCGAGCACCGCGTCGAGGTCGAGCGCGAGACCGCGCTGGCCGAGCTGCGCGCCACGCTGGAGGCGACCGCCGACGCCATCCTCGTCACGGACCTGAACGGCCGCATCCGGGCGTTCAACCGCCGCTTCGCGCGCATGTGGGCGCTGCCCGACGCCGTGCTGCACGCGGGCGACGACCGCGCCGTGCACGAGTGGATCCGCATGAACGTGATGGACGTCGACGGCTACGACCGCCGGCTGGAGGACGTGTACGCGCACTCGCTGTCCGAGGCGGTCGACGAGATCGCGCAGGTCAATGGCGCCGTGATCGAGCGCCATGCGCAGCCGCAGTGGAGTCAGGGCCGGCCCATCGGCCGCGTGTTCTCGTTTCGCGAGACGAACCCGCACCGCGCGGGCGCGCCGCGCGAGCCGGGCCACCGCGGCATCGACCAGCTGACGCACCTGCCCAACCGCGCCGGCTTCCTGGCCACGCTGGAGGACGCGCTGCGCCCGGCCCGCAAGAGCGCCGGATTC